>Ga0326727_10000946_pt1 | contig 112743 bp, 91 predicted proteins | sample MB2enrmetagenome_FD_207643 | JGI IMG/M metagenome (GOLD analysis project Ga0326727, IMG submission 207643) | Lab enriched peat soil microbial communities from McLean, Ithaca, NY, United States - MB29MY | ecosystem: Environmental > Terrestrial > Soil > Wetlands > Peat | place: USA: New York... | reverse complement strand
GTGCGTGATTTGCGACCTTGGATAAGTGGCTATGTTTCTGAGAGTTTATGGTGCGCCCGGAGAGATTCGAACTCCCGACCCTTTGGTTCGAAGCCAAATGCTCTATCCAACTGAGCTACGGGCGCACGCTGTGCGGAAAATTCACCGCACAAGATAACCGCAAACTGATTTTACAGGGCCGCTCTTCTGGCGCTTCGCCATCCGCTCTATCTCAGGCCCGCGCCCGCGCACTCCTCCGCCTGCGCGCTCCCGGCAACCGTTTCCACAATGTCCAACCCGGCGCGGCGCAGCAGTTGATGGATCACCGCGCCGCTCAACCGGCTGGCGTCGTACTCCACGCGCACCGTCTTCTCCGCCTCGCGCACCTCCACGCGCCGCACGCCGTAAACATCCCGCACCTTGGAGAGCGCAAGCAGTGCGCGCTCGCTGGGAGCGGCGCCATAGCGGTAGAGCACATCGAGCTGAGTCATGCGTTCATTTTAGCAGCGGTGGGAGCGTGGCTTGCCAGATGCCGGCATCGACCGGCACCGATCGGCAAAACTAGCCGCGCCTGCCGGTTACAATTGAGGCATGAATGAGCTTCCAGGGCCGGGGGCGCCAGCCGATCAGTCCCCCGCGGATGTGGATGGGCGTCCTAGGTACACGCGCAACAATCCATACCATTCGACCGTGCTGGTCAATCGCCTTCTCAGCGGCGAGGGCTCCGAGAAGGAGACGCGGCATCTTGCGTTGTCGCTGGAACCGGGCATGACCTATCTGCCGGGCGACGCGGTCGGCGTGGTTCCGGAGCACCGCGCCGAGGCGGTCTCCGAGGTGCTCGCGGCGCTCGGGTTCACCGGCCAGGAGCGGGTGCTGGACCACTATAAGGAGGAGATCAGCTTCGAGCATGCGTTGCGCAGTTGGCTCGCCATCGGCAAGCTGGCGCGCGGCACTGTGGGCCAGTATGCCAAGCTGCCCGCGGCGGCTGGCGTGGGCGGACGCGGATACGACGCGTTACAGTTGCTCTGCGGGCCGGAGAACAAGTCGCGCGCCGAGGAGTACTGCTGGGGCCGCGAGTTCATCGACCTCATCACGGACTTTCCCGGAGCGGTCACCACCCCGCAGGAGCTCTTTCATGTGCTGCCAAGGCTGTCGCCGCGGCTGTATTCGATTGCGTCCAGCCAGATTGTGCATCCCGATACTGTGGAGACTACGGTGCGCGTTGTGCGCTACAACACACATAGCCGCCGCAGGCAGGGAGTGGCCAGCGGCCAGTTGGGCGAGCGCTCGGATGTGGGCGCGGTCCTGCCCATCTTCCTGCACTCCAACCAGAACTTCCGCCTGCCCGAGGACGGTTCTGCTCCGGTGATTATGGTTGGCCCGGGGACCGGGATCGCGCCCTTTCGCGCCTTCCTGGAGGAGCGCAGGGCGAAGGGAGAGAACGGCAAGAACTGGCTCATCTTCGGCGACCAGCACCGCGCGACGGACTTCCTCTACCAGGATCTGTGGACCGGGATGCAGGAGGATGGCACGCTCACGCGCCTCGATATCGCCTTCTCGCGCGACCAGGCAAACAAAATATATGTGCAGGACCGGATCCGCGAGAACGCGGCCCAGATGTATGCCTGGCTGGAGCGCGGCGCGTACTTCTATGTCTGCGGCGATGCCGTCCGCATGGCCAAGGATGTGGAGCAGGCGCTGCTCGGTGCCATCGCAAAAGGGTCGAACGGGACGCTCGACCGCGCGACCGAATATCTTGCCGCCATGAAACAGCAGAAGCGCTACCGGCGCGACATCTACTAGGCCCGCCGCGTCACCCGCATCCATGCGCAATGGACGCGCACTCCACCCCATCCCAGCCTTCGTGACGGTCGCGCGGGTCCGGGCGCTTGCCTTCCACCCATCGTGACACTGCTGCTAGACGCGGAAGTTGTCCGGCCTCCAGTTGACGATGGCCTGCTTGATCTGGTCCCTGGTCAGGTTCTCCTTCAGCGCGCGGGCCGCCAGCGCAGGCAGTTCGGCGTCGCTGGCGAAGCGCAGCCCGATCAGTTGGTCTTCCGTCAGCGACTGGCTGGCGGCGAGGTCGTCCGCGCTGAGCAATGCCGCAAGCCGCAGCCGCTCTTCCAGCCGGATGATGCGGTCCTGCGCCTTCAGCGGGTACATGCGGGCCTTCATGAAAGCCATAAAGAACACGATCGACATGATGAGCCACCAGCCGAACATGTAGTGATGATTGGCCTTTGTGTGCCAGTCATGGACCAGTTTGAAGGCGGCAAAGGCGATGTTGAGCATCAGCATCGGCACCATGAAAAAGTGCCATGCGGGGTCCCAGCGTTCGTGGTTCTTGTAATTCTGTGCAGCGGGCATCGGTTGGGTCCTTTCTGTCTTCCGGAATTTGCAAATTACCGTGGGTTTAGCCGGACAACCAAAGATAGAAACTCCGGGCATGGTGATGATACACATACAGATTGAGTGTGCGCTGCATATTCTTCTCAAGGAGGCTCGAAGACATGGCGAAAGATGGCGAAACGCGGCGGATCGGAGTGCATCTCGGCACCACCGGCGGATGCTGGACGGCGGTCGACCGCGCCGTCGAAATCGGCGCCAACACCTTCCAGATCTTCTCCTCCAGCCCGCGCATGTGGCGCGCCTCGGTGATTAAACCAGCGGACGCGCAGAAGATGCGCGAGCTGCGCGCCCAGTTCGACGTCGGCCCCGTGGCCATCCACGCCAGCTATCTCATCAACGTCTGCAGCCAGACCGAGACCGTGCGCACCAACTCGGTCGCGGCCTTTCGCGGCGAGGTGGAGCGCGCGCTGTCCCTCGGCGCTGAGTTTCTCGTCCTCCATCCCGGAAGCTGGAAGGGGCTCACCCGCGACGAAGGCCTGCGCCTGGCCGCCCAGTCCATCGAGAGCGCCGTCGCCGGAATCGACTTCGCCGACAAGGACTTCCGCATCCTCATTGAGAACACCGCCGGCGCGGAGTTCTCACTCGGCGGCAAGCTGGAGCAGGTGGCCGAGCTGGTCGAGCGCCTCCGCCCCTGCGCGCCGGTCGCCGTCTGCCTCGACACATGCCACATCCACGTCGCCGGATACGACATCGTCTCCGACGCGGGCTACGCCGACACCATGCGGCAGGTCGGCGCAACGCTGGGCTTCGACACGGTTCGCGTCTGGCACTGCAACGACGCCAAGGCCGCCTTCGGCTCCAAACTCGACCGCCATCAGCACATCGGCCAGGGAACCATCGGCGCCGCGCCCTTCCGCCGCCTGCTGCACGACGCGCGCTTCGCCCACTGCGCCTTCATCGCCGAGACCCCCGTCGACGCCCCCGGCGACGAGGCCCGCAACGTCGCCACCCTGCGCGCTCTATCCGCCGACTGAGCTCGCACGCGGTGGTTTCATGCCGTGGCCTCATGCGCCGGCCGAGTAGCACAAAGATCGTATTTCCCTGGAGTTGGCGCTCGCGTATCCTTAGCACCAAGTTCAGGAGCGAATCATGTTGCAGCGGAATTTCTCCCAGCTTTACATGCGCGGTGCTCTGCTTCTGGCAGTCGCCGGGCTGCTCCCGCTCGCCCCACGCGCCGCCGCGCAGAGCGCGGGCCCCTCCACGCTCCAGCCCAGCGATCCATGCACGCCCGGCGTCAGCAGCTACGTCGAGAACACCGTGATCAGCGTGACCGGCCTACCCTACAGCGCGACGCTGAAGGTCACCTTCGACCAGCAGATGAGCGACGGCAGCATGGTGCAAGGAGTCACCCGCACCCTCAGCGCGCGCGATTCCTCCGGCAAGACGCGCATGGAGACCTCCATCGGGTGCTGGCTCGACAAGGACGGCCAGTCCAGGGACCGCATCAATGTGCGCATCGCCGACCCGCTCGCCGGCACCTTCCTCGAGTGGAGTACCGGCGGCCCGGTGCTCAAGGTCGCCCACCTCATCTCCCAGCCCGAGGCGTTTGTGAAGTTGCAGGGACTCCCCGTCTGGAGCGACTCCGAGACTGAAGTGAAGACGCCCGGTCAGCCCACTCGCATCGTGCGCACCGAGCTGCTCGGCACCACCACCATCGATGGCGTCGAGGTGCAGGGACTCCGCACCACCACCACCATTCCCCGAGGCGCGCAGGGCAACAAGCAGCCCATCGTCTCCATCCACGAGCAGTGGATGTCCATGGACCTCGGCATCGTCATGGAGGACCTCATCGACGACCCCGTGCGCGGACGCACCGAGATGGAGCTGGAAAACTTCACCCCCAAAGAGCCCGACCGCGCCCTCTTCCTTCCCCCCGCCGGATACAAAATCATCAAATCCCCCGCCACTCCCGCGCAGAAATAATCTCCGCTGGCCGCGCCGCGCCAACTGCGCCCCATCCCTGCGCCACAGACGACGCGCTTTGGCTACAGTGTCATAGTGGCTTTGGGTGTATCCTTGCACCAAAATTCAGGAGCTAATTATGTTGGCGCGAAATTTGCTGCGTGTTGGCGTGCGTTGCGTGCCGCTGTTGGCGATAGTCACAGTGGCTCTGGCAATGATCGCAAGAGCTCAAAGTCCAGCTCCATGTGCGACGCCGGTGGCGCTTGGAGCGATGTTCTCTTATGGGAACGTGTCGAAGGTCAATGCGCCCTACAGCGCGACGGTGACGACAAAGCAAGAAAATAAGCTGGCGGATGGAAGCGTTGTTCACACCTCTGTGACGACGCATGAGGCACGCGATTCGGCGGGAAGAAGGCGCGTAGAGACTTCGCTGGGTTGCCAGCCCGGTCCGGATGGAAAGCGTCATCCGGTCGTCCGCATCGGCGTCTCCAACCCGGCGACGGGCACCTCAACTTCGTGGACGCCGGACGATCCGGCAAAGGTTTATCGCGTCATAAAAATACCAGTGTTAACCACGGTTGCGAAGCCGGAGACGGGTATGGATATCCGTCAGGACGCGGCCGGTCGCCATGCACTGGCAAGCATGGGCATCCGCACGGAAGACCTCGGAAGCAAGAGCATCGCTGGCGTAATCGCCGATGGAACTCGGTTTATTCATAAGATTCCGGCTGGCGTAGGGGGAAAAGATCAGCCAAGCGAGAATGTTAGTGAAATATGGGTTGCCCGGGGGCTGGGTTTGTGGATGCTGCGGATTGTTGAGAATCCGATTGACGGGCGAACCACCACGGAGGTTGTGGATTTGAAGCAGGGCGAGCCGGACGCCTCGCTCTTTGCGTCGCCTGCAGGCTACAAGCTGGAGGAGCAGGGCGCGAAGCCTGTCACAACGGCTGGGGCGCAGTAAGGATAGCCGCCGAACAACCGGGTGTTGCCGACTTCTTTACAATCATTGATATGAAAGAGTCGGCACAGAGCACGAGTGAGCAGCAGCGCTACAACCCCGCGGAGATAGAACCGAAGTGGCAGGCGCGCTGGGACGCGGATCCGTCGCTGTATGCGGCCGAGGGCCACGACTGCAGCAAGCCCAAGTTCTATTGCCTGGAGATGCTGCCCTATCCCAGCGGCCAGTTGCACATGGGCCACGTCCGCAACTACGCCATCGGCGACGCGCTGGCCCGCTTCATGTGGATGCGCGGCGCGAACGTGCTGCATCCCATGGGCTGGGACGCCTTCGGCCTGCCCGCCGAAAACGCCGCGCTCAAGAACAACACCCCGCCAGCCGAGTGGACGCTGGCGAACATCAGTGCCATGCGTCAGCAGATGCGGCGCATGGGCCTCAGCTACGACTGGGCCACGGAGCTTACCACCTGCCTGCCCGAGTACTACCGCTGGAACCAGTGGTTCTTCCTCAAGATGTTCGCGGCCGGCCTCGCCTACCGCAAGAAGAGCAAGGTCAACTGGTGTCCCCAGTGCCAGACCGTGCTGGCCAACGAGCAGGTGGTCGATGGCCGATGCTGGCGCCACGAAGACACGCCGGTCGAGCAGCGCGATCTCACCCAGTGGTTCCTGCGCATCACCAAGTACGCCGACGAGCTGCTCAACGGCCTCGACCGGATGGACGGCTGGCCGGAGAAGGTCCGCACCATGCAGCGCAACTGGATTGGGCGCAGCGAAGGCGCGTTGGTCGACTTCAAGGTCAGTGAGTCAACGGAGACAATCTCCGTCTTCACCACGCGCATCGACACCATATTCGGCGCCACCAGCGTGCAGCTTGCGCCGGAGCATCCGCTGGCGAAGAGCTTTGCCGAGAGCAATTCGCAGTTGGCCGCGCAGATCGACGAGATGCTGGCCCAGCAGAAGGCCGCGCGTGAGGCCGGCGACCTCGGCGCGATCGAAAAACACGGCGTCGACACCGGGAAATTCGCCGTCAATCCCTTCAACGGCGAACTTGTGCCGATATGGGTTGCAAATTATATTTTGGCCGACTACGGCACCGGCGCCATCATGAGCGTCCCCGCCCACGACGAGCGCGACTTCGAATTCGCCAATAAATACGGCCTTCCCGTGCGCCGCGTAATTGTTCCCAATCAGGCTACAAATGATTCGCAGCAGCTTCCGTATCTCGCCGAAGACGACTCGTCGCTGGCCAATTCCGGCCAGTGGACCAATCAATTCTGCGCCGAGGCGCAGCAAAAGATGGCCGCATTCGCCAAGGCCAATGGATTTGGCACAGCAACCGTTACATATCGCCTGAAGGACTGGGGCGTCAGCCGCCAGCGCTACTGGGGCACGCCGATTCCCATGGTCTACTGCGCCAACGGCCACGGCAGTCCTGGGCCTGGCAAACCAGCCATCGAGCCCGGAGGCGTAGTTCCGTTGCCCGAGAGTGCATTGCCCGTCGTCCTTCCCGCGCAGGTGGAGATCACGCAGCAGGGCGGCTCGCCGTTGGGCCGCGTCGCGGATTTCGTCAACACCGCGTGCCCGGTCTGCGGCGGCCCGGCGCGCCGCGAGACCGACACCATGGACACCTTCGTCGATTCCAGTTGGTACTTCTACCGCTACACCGACGCGAAGAATGCGGCTGCGCCCTTCGATTCCGCGAAGGCGAATTACTGGTTCCCCATCGACCAGTACATCGGCGGCGTGGAGCACGCCATCCTGCACCTCATCTACTCGCGCTTTTGGACGCGTGTGATGCGCGACCTCGGCATGGTCCACAATGACGAGCCCGCCGCGCGACTCTTCACCCAGGGCATGGTCATTAAGGACGGCGCGAAGATGTCGAAGTCGAAGGGCAACGTCGTCTCGCCCGACCTCATGATCGAGCGCTACGGCGCGGACGCGACGCGCATGTACGCGCTGTTCGCCGCGCCGCCCGACCGCGACCTGGAGTGGCAGGAGGACGGCGTCGCCGGCATCAGCCGCTTCCTCGGCCGCGTCTATCGCCTGACGACGAAGTACAGTGAGCCAGCGAGTCAGCGAGTCAACGAGACAACTGCGCAAGCCGTTCAGAGCGCGGCTGAAGCGAAGCTCCTGCGCACGCTGCATCAGACCATCGCCAAGATCACCGACGACTTCAGCGGGCGCTGGCACTTCAACACCTGCATCGCCGCCATTATGATTCTGGTCAATGAAATCGCAGCGGCAGAGCCGTTGATGGATGCGGGAAAAATCTCCGGCGCAGCCATTGCCGAGGTCTTCCGCACGCTCACCCTGCTGCTCGCGCCCTTCGCGCCGTTTCTCGCGGCGGAGCTTTGGGAGCAGCTCGGCGGCGAGGGCGCGGTCTTCCGCGTCGCGTGGCCCGTGGCCGATGCGGAGCTTGCGCGTGAGGCCGAGATTGAAATCCCCGTCCAGGTCAACGGCAAGCTGGTGACGGTCATCAAGGTGCCTGCCGGAAGCGATGAAGCGACGATTCAGGCCGCGGCGCAGACCGACGCCAAAGTCGCCGCGCGAATCGCGGCGAAGACCATCGTCAAGGTGATCGTTGTGCCAGGCAAGCTCGTAAACATTGTGGTGAGGTAGATGGCACTCGACCGCGCCGCGCCGCTTCGCGGGACGCAGTCGTTTGTGCATACTCTCGCGGCCTGTTGGAAGCGCCCCTCACTGACTGCGCTGGAGGTGATGTGGCGCTGGGCGTTCGGCGCGCCTGCGTTGGCATTGATCGTCTACGAATCGCTCGGCGTGTGGCGCCAGGCGCAGGTCGATCCATCGGCGCTGCGGCAGATCTCGCTGCTCGACCCGATGAGCGCCGCCGCGACGCTGACGCAGGCAACCATGCAACTCCTGCCGCCGGCCCTGCGCGTGGCCCGGTGGCTAGCGCCGCTGCTTCTTGTGGTCTGGATCGTCGTCTCCTCGCTGGGCCGCGTCCTGGTGCTGCGCCGCTGCGATGCGCATCTGCATGCACGGCCCGTCACGCTCATGTTGCTGCAGGCAGCGCGCATGGCGGCGTTGCTGGGCGGCTTTGTGTTGTGGTTCGCATCGCTACAGGCGGCTGCGGTGGTTGCGATCTCGCTGCCCATCGCCTCGGGCCGCGACCCAAACCTAGTGCTCTACTGCGCGCTCGTCATCGTTGCGACGCTGGGAATGTTTACCCTCTGGGCGGTCGTCAGTTGGATCTTCTCGGTGGCCCCGCTGCTTGCGATGCTCGGCAATCTGGGCGTGGCCGCCAGCCTGGCCGCTGCGTTTCGCCTTGGGCCGCTCCGCTCCAGGCTGATCGAGCTCAACCTGGTCATGGGAATCGTCAAGATAGCGCTCATCGTTCTCGCGTTGGTGGCTTCAGCCTGTCCTCTGCCCTTCGAGAGTGTGGCGACGCAGCAGTTCATGGTCTGCTGGTATGCCATGGTCACCCTCCTCTACCTCCTTGCATCGGACCTCTTCCACGTCGTGCGCCTGGTGGCGTACCTGGAACTCTGGAAGTCCTGCGACCAAGCCGCTCTGCCAACTCATCCCTGCTGAAGGTTCCAGCCGCATCCTTTCTCATTCCGTAGCTCTGTTCTCGCGTCCGTTAACCTTCCCGCAGGATTATTTCCAAGCGTCCATCGGCTCTGCTAGCATGGCGGGCGACATGAAAACCTTCGATTCCAACCGCCGCGATCTTTTGAGACTCAGCAGCATGGGTCTTGCCGCCTCCGCCTTTACCGCTCTTCCCGCGCTGGCCAAAAAGCCCGCCGCCCCTGCGCTCTCGCCCATGCTCTTCGACGTACGCACCTTTGGCGCCACGGGCGACGGCAAGACGGTCGATTCGCCCGCCATCAACAAAGCCATTGAAGCCGCAGCAGCAGCCGGTGGTGGCACCGTCTTCTTTCCCCGGGGGAACTACATCTGCTTCTCCATCCGGCTGAAGAGCCACGTCGATCTGTATCTCTCGCAGGGCTGCGCCATCATCGCCGCCGACTCGCCCAAGCCCGGCGAGACCACCGGCTACATGGGTGGCGCCTACGATGCCGCCGAGCCAAAGAACCCGTGGGACGCCTTCCAGGACTACGGCCACAACCACTGGCATAACTCGCTGCTCTGGGGCGACGGTATCAGCGACTTCTCCATTACCGGCCCCGGCCTCATCTGGGGCAAGGGACTCAGCTACGGCCTTGGCCCCGGACGTCCTCCTGCCGGTTCGGGCGCTTCCGGCCCCGGCTTCGGTCCCGGCCGGCCCGACGCACCCGCGGGAGCAGGCGCAACTGGCGTATACGGCGGTGCACGCGCAGCGGGCGCACCAGGCGCAGGCGCGGCTAGCGCACAAGGCGGAGCAGCTGCACCCGGTGCCGCAGGCGCCGCAGCGGGCGCAGGCAGGCCCGGTGGAGCAGGAGGAGGTGCAGCGGGCCGCAACGCCCGCGGCAACTACACCGTCTTCCAGGCCGAGCAGCCCGGCGTCGCCAACAAGGCCATCGCGCTGAAGAACTGCCGCAACGTCAACCTGCGCGACTTCTCCATCCTCAAGGGCGGCCACTTCGCCATCCTGGTCACCGGCGTCGACAACCTCACCATCGACAACCTCCGCATCGACACCGACCGCGACGGCATGGACATCGACTGCTGCAAGAACGTGCGCGTCTCCAACTGCACCGTCAACTCGCCCTGGGACGACGCCATCGTTCCCAAGTCCAGCTTCGCCCTCGGCTACAACCGCCCCTGCGAGAACATGAACATCACCAACTGCTACGTCTCCGGCTGCTGGGAGCTGGGCAGCGTGCTCGACGGCACATGGAAGCGCAGGGCCGGGGCCGGCGGCACTGGACGCATCAAGTGCGGCACCGAGTCCAACGGCGGGTTCATCAACATCACCATCTCCAACTGCGTCTTCGAGGGCTGCCAGGGACTGGCGCTCGAGACGGTCGACGGCGCACTGCTCGAAGACGTCGCCGTCACCAACATCACCATGCGCGACATCGCCAGTTGCCCCATCTACCTGCGCCTCGGCGCGCGCCTGCGCGGCCCCAAGGGCGCTGCCGGAACAGACCAGAGCACCGTGGTCGGCACCCTCCGCCGCGTGCTGCTCTCCAACATCGTCTGCCACAACACCGCGTCCCGCTTCGGCTCCAACATCACCGGCATCCCCGGCTACCCCGTCGAAGACCTCAAGATCTCCGATGTCTTCGTCGAGTGCGTCGGCGGAGGCACTCCCGATCAGGTCAAGATTGATGTCCCCGAGCGCGAGAACGCTTACCCTGAGCCGGGAATGCTTGGCCCGCTGCCCACATACGGCTTCTACTTCCGCCACGTCAACCGCCTGGAGATGAGCCACGTCGAGGTCGCGCCTGTCGCGCCCGACGCACGCCCAGCCATCTATCTCGACGACGTGCACCGCGCGGACTTCTTTGCCATCACTGCGCCAAGCACGCCGTCCGCATTCTCCTTCAACAAGTCCACCGACATCCGGGTGATGTGTAGCCGTGCCGCGCCGGATTCCACCACGCCGTAAAATCCGCGGGTTATCCGCCTAGCCTGTTAACATAGCCATGTGTGCAGAGCGCGGGCCGGATGGCCTGTGTTCTAAAGGCGGGCGCGGATTGCTATATTGGCTGCTCTATCAGAAGCTCTTTCCATACTTCAGGGTCTTCCGGATATTCCGGTATCTGACCTTTCGCACGGTCTTTGCCAGCCTCACAGCGCTGCTGATCGGCATGATCATCGGCCCGTACGTCATTGAGAAGCTGCGCGAGTTCCAGATCGGCCAGTATGTGCGCGACGACGGCCCCGAGACCCACCTCAAGAAGGGTGGCACGCCCACCATGGGAGGCGTGCTCATCTGCATCTCCATCCTCATTCCCACGCTGCTCTGGGCGGACCTTTCGAACCCCTATGTGTGGGTGGTGATGCTCTCCACGCTTGCCTTCGGCGCCATCGGCTTTGCCGACGACTACCTCAAGGTCGTGCGCCGGCAGAGCAAGGGCCTCACCTTCTGGCAGAAGATCGGCCTGCAGTTTGCGGCCAGCGCCGCGGTCGCCGCCACCCTGGTGCGCCTGGACGTGCGCGGCAGCTACTCCACGCGCCTCATGGTGCCCTTCGCCAAGAACTTCCGCCCCGACCTGGTCTGGCAGTGGATGAGCCACATCCCGCACGCCCACTGGCTGGCGTATCTTCCCTTTGTCGTCTTCGTCATGCTGGTCATCACCCTCACCAGCAACGCGGTCAACCTCACCGACGGCCTCGACGGCCTGGCCATCGGATGCACCATCATCGCCGCTGGCGCGCTGGCCGTGCTCACCTACGTCTCCGGCCACGTCGTCTTCGCCGACTACCTCGAGCTGCAGCGCATGCCCCTGGTCAGCGAGCTCACCGTCTTCTGCGGGGCCATGGTCGGGGCCAGCATCGGCTTCCTCTGGTACAACGCCCACCCGGCCGAGATATTCATGGGAGATGTCGGCTCGCTCGCCCTGGGCGGAGCCATCGGCACCGTCGCCGTCATCATCAAGCAGGAGCTGCTTCTGCCCTTCATCGGCGGTGTCTTCATCCTGGAGGCCGCCAGCGTCATCCTCCAGGTGGGCAGCTACAAGCTGCGCGGCGGCAAGCGCATCTTCCGCATGGCCCCGCTGCACCACCACTTCGAGCTGCTCGGCTGGAGCGAGTCCAAGGTCATCGTCCGCTTCTGGATCATGGCCCTCGTCTTCGCGCTCTTCGCCCTCACCACGCTGAAGCTGAGGTAAGGCGACAATATGGAACAGGAAACAGGAAGTGCGGGGTAGTTGCGTAATGGAACTGAAGAATAAACGCGTGTTGGTGGTTGGCCTGGGCAAGTCCGGGAAGTCCGCCGCGCTCTTTCTGCGCGACCGTGGCGCGCAGGTCACCGTCTCCGATGTGCGCAGCGCGGAGGCGCTCGCCAGCGAGATTCCCGCCCTGCTCGACGCGGGAATCTCGGTCGAGACCGGCGGCCACGGCCTGCTCACCTTCCGCCGCCAGGACCTCATCGTCGTCTCGCCCGGCGTCCCCTACGACACGCCGGAGCTCGAGCAGGCACGCGCCTTCGGACCTGCCGGGCCTCTGATTATCGGCGAGTTGGAGCTGGCCAGCCGCTTCCTTCAGGGCCAGATTGTGGCCATCACCGGCTCCAACGGCAAGACCACCACGACCGCCCTGCTGGGCAAGATCTTCGCCGACGCGGGCGGCCCAACGCTGGTCGGCGGCAACATCGGCACGCCGGTCATCGACCTCATCGCGCAGAGCACGCCGCAGACGAACAGCGTGCTTGAGGTCTCCAGCTTCCAGTTGGAGACGGTCGAGCAGTTTCGCCCGCACATCGCGGTGGTGCTGAACATTACGCAGGACCACCTGGACCGTCACGGCAGCTTCGAGAACTACGCCGCCATGAAGGCGCGCATCACAGCCCAACAAACGCCGGAGGATTTCTTCGTGCTCAACGCCGAGGACAAGCCGACCCAGATGCTTGCGGCCAAAACTAAGGCCCAGGTCTTCTGGTTCAGCGGGCGTCGCGCCATCAAGCAAGGCGCGTTTGTGCATGGCGAGAGCATCGTCTTCCTTTCGCGCGAGGGAGCAAAGCCTGAGCCTGTAATGCCGTTGGCGGAGATTCCTCTCAAGGGCGCGCACAACGTGGAGAACGTCCTCGCGGCGGTCTGCGCGGCCCGGCTGGGGGGAGTCTCTGCCGAATCGATCCGCGCGTCTGTAGCCAGCTTCAAGGCCGTCGAGCACCGCCTTGAGTTTGTTGCCACCGTGCGCGGCGTTGCCTTCTTCAACGACTCCAAGGCGACCAACGTGGACGCGACCAAGAAGGCCCTGGAGGCCTTCCCCGGCGGCGTTCACCTCATCCTCGGCGGCAAGGACAAGAACTCCGACTACACCGAGCTGGCCGACCTGCTCCGCGCCCGCGTCAAAGTTGTTTACACAATTGGTTCGGCGGCGGAGAAGATCGAGCGCCATCTGGCGGGAGTCGTCAAGATAGTCTCAGCGGGCACGCTCGACTCGGCCGTGCGCCAGGCCGCGCAGGTTGCCGTGCCCGGCGATGTGGTGTTGCTTGCGCCGGCCTGCGCGAGCTTCGACCAGTTCACCGGCTACGAGCAACGCGGGCGCGTCTTTAAGGATTTGGTAAAGCAGCTTTTAGCCGGCAGCTCTTAGCTTTTAGCTAGGAGCTAGGAGCTAAGAGCTAAAGGCTGGGTTTCCGATGGCAAAGCGCGTAGGCGTCGACAAATGGCTCTTCGGCACCGTTCTGCTGCTGGTGCTCTTCGGGTTGGTGATGGTCTTCTCCGCCTCGGCCGTGATGTCGCAGGCGGAGTCGGGATCGCCCTACAAGTACGTCGCCAAGCAGGGAATGTACGCCATCTTCGGCATGGTTGCGCTCTTCGCGTTGATGCGCGTGGACTACCGCCGCTACAACAGCTATCCCTTTGTCGGTTGCGCGGTCGCGCTCACCACCATGCTTCTGGTGGGCGTCCTCGTGATGCCCGCGCTGAATCATACGCATCGCTGGTTCAAGCTGGGAGGCTTCTTCACCTTTCAGCCGTCGGAGCTGGCAAAGCCCGCGCTGGTGCTCTTTCTCGCATACTTCCTGCAGACGCGCATCCACACCATGGACGACTGGAAGGGAACCATCCTGCGCGCGGCGCTGCCTCCCGTCGTCTTTATATGCCTCATCCTGAAGGAGCCGGACCTGGGGACCGCGCTGGTCTGCGCCGCCGTCACCATGGCCATGCTCTATCTTGCCGGAATGCAGTTGAAGTGGTTCGGCGTGGGTCTGCTGGCCGCTTCGCCGGTACTCTACTACATGCTCTGGATGGTGCCCTTCCGCCGCGCGCGCATGGAGACCTTCATCCATCCCGAGTTCGATCCGCTGGGCAAGGGCTTCCACATCACACAGTCGCTCATCGCGGTGGGTACCGGAGGGCTGAGCGGGCTGGGTCTGATGGAGGGCCGGCAGAAGTTCGGGTTCCTGCCCGAGGCCTGGACCGACTTCATCTTCGCCAACATCTCCGAAGAGTTGGGACTGCTGGGCGCGCTGGCGCTGGTTACGCTCTTCTGCGTTCTCGGTTATCGCGGACTGCGCGCCGCGTTCCTCTCCACCGACCCCTTTGCCCGCTTTCTCGCCTTTGGACTCACCAGCGCAGTACTGATCCAGGCCTTCTTCAACATCAGCGTCGCCCTTGCCCTGGTGCCCACCAAGGGGATCACGCTGCCGTTCATCTCCTTCGGCGGAACATCGCTCTTCTTCACCCTGGCCGGAATGGGTGTGCTGTTGAACATTACGCGTGAGATCGATTGATGCAGGAGACAGGGAACAGGGAACAGGGAACAGCGAACTCACTGCGTGTTCTGATCGCAGGCGGAGGCACCGGCGGCCATGTGGTTCCCGCGCTGGCCATTGCGCGCGAGCTGCGCGACGCGCACAACGCCGATGTGCGTTTTGTGGGCACGGCGCGCGGTCTGGAGACGCGCCTGGTCCCTGAGGCCGGCTTTCAGCTCGATCTGGTGCGCTCGGGCCAGTTGAAGAATGTCAGCCTGGCCACGCGGCTGCGCACTGCGATCGATCTTCCGTTGGGCGTGGCGGAGTGCGTGCGCCTTCTGCGCGCGTTTCGCCCGCACGCCGTCGTCGGCGTGGGTGGCTATGCCAGCGGCCCCGCAATGCTCGCTGCGATTCTGCTGCGCCTGCCCACGCTGGTGTTTGAGCCCAACGCCGTTCCCGGCCTGGCCAATCGGCTGGTCGGGCGATGGGTCAGCGCGGCCGCGGTGAACTTTGCGCAGACCCTGCGCTACTTCCACAATGCGCGCGTCACTGGCATTCCCGTGCGCGCGGAGTTCTTTGCGATTACGCCGAAATCCGCCGCCGCGCCGCCGCGTCTACTCGTCATCGGCGGAAGCCAGGGCGCACGCGTCCTGAATGTGGCCATGCCGAAGATTGCGCCCCGTCTGCTCGATCAGTTTGCCAACCTGGAGATTGTGCATCAGTCGGGCGCGCGCCACGCAGAATCAACCGCCGAGGCCTACGCGCGCGCCGGCGTCTCCGGCCAGCAGCGCGTCCGCGTGCAGCCGTATCTGGACCAGATGCCGCGCGAGGTTGCCGCCGCCGATCTGCTCCTCTGCCGCAGCGGCGCCAGCACCATGGCCGAGCTTGGCGCGGCCGGCAGGGCCTCGCTGCTTGTTCCCTTTGCCCTTGCCGCCGACGACCACCAGCGGCGCAACGCCGAGGTCTTCCTCCAAGCCGGTGCGGCATGCATGTTGACCGAGGCGGAGTTGGCCGGTCCCGAGCGCCTGTTGGACGAGCTTGCGCGCTTGCTCGCAGATCCTGAGGAGCTGCGAGCGATGGGCGCGCGCGCACGCACGCTGGCCCGGCCCGACGCGGCGCGCCAGATTGCATCAATGATTCTGGAACTCGCGCGCAGAGCTTAAAAAAGATTGCGCTCGTTGCTGCGCGCTTTCAATCTACAGAGCAAAAAACAAGGGCTGAGGATTTTTCCCTCAGCCCCTGGTGATTCTGGCCGGTTCTGTTGTTTACCGACGTCCGCCACCGCCTCCGCTGCGTCCACCGCCGCCGCTGGCGCGCGCGCCCCCGCCGTAGCTGCCTCCGCCGGAGTAACTGCGTGCGGCTGGAGCGCCAGAGTAGCCGCGTGCTCCGCTGCTGTTATACGTGGAGCGAGGCGTAATCGCAGTGCTGCGGCTGGGGATGCTTCGACCATTAATGCCTGCGCCGCGGTTCTCCGCGACTGCCCCGCGGTTCAATCCTGCGACGGTGCCGCGCGCGAAGGCCGCGCCGCCGGGCCGTCCGTCGAATCCTTCAACACGATGGCTGTAGACGAACTCATTGTGGAAGCCGATGTGGTTGTACTCGCCGTTATAGAAGAACCGTCCGCCGCGCCAGTAGCCGCCCCAGAAGCCGGTGCCGAAGTAGCCGAAGCCGTAGTTGATGCCGCCGTAGTAGCCCACTCTGCGGCCCCAGTAGCCGGGGTTCCAGAAGTAGACGCCGCCGCCCCATCCCCAGTAGCCGGGGGTCCACAGCGCGCCCACGTAGGGCGGGTAGACCCAGTCGCCGTCCACCCAGTAGTAGCCGTCGTCGCCGTATGCCCAGTAGCCCGGCGTCCAGATATAGCCGTAGCCGGGCGCAATCGGCTGCGCGTAGACCGGGATCAGCGGAGGCGCGAAGCCGACCGAGACGAACACCCGCGCGTTGGCCGCGATCGGGGTCATCAGAAGCGTTCCAGCGATCGCAACCGCAAGAATTGTGCTCATCAAAACTCGCGTGATCTTCATCGTGATTCCTTCTTCTGCCGGTCCTTCGCTTGCCCGTTGCAACTTTCAAACCGCGGGTTGCGCGGACTACAGCCCTGGAGTTCATCCGGTCCGTCTGCGTCAGTCTCGACGCCGCGGCCCTCATGAATTCCTGTTGAATTAGACCCAAGATACGCCATTTGGTTGCGCTCCGCGAGCGCGGTTTCTCCAGGTAACGGCAAGGGAACGGCTTCAGGATCTGTCCTATGCGAAGTCGAAGGATGCCAAAGATAGCCACATACGGAAGGGCACGGCTTCAGTATCTGTCCTGAGCGAAGTCGAAGGATGCTGAAGATAGCCACATACGGAAGGGCATGGCTTTAGCCGTGCCGATGGGTACGGTCTTATTTATTTTCCTTGCGCTTCCTCGATTGCATCGCAATCGAGGAAGCGCAAGGCTTGGTAAAGTAAAAGAATGAACGACCAATCAGTCTTGACGGATGGAACGCTTCCTGCCGGGTTCCAGTGGGGAGCGGTGCGCGCGGGAATCAAGGCCAGCGGCAACCTTGACCTCGGAATCGCGATTGCGCGCGGTGCGGGCTCAAACGCGGCGGTTGGCGCGGCAATGTTCACCACCAACCGCGTGGTTGCGGCGCCGGTGACGGTGGGCCGGCGGCATCTCGCGTCCACCGGAGGGCGCGTTGCGGCCGTGCTGGTCAACTCCGGCAACGCCAACTGCGCCAACGGCGAGCCGGGAATCGAGGGCTGCGTCGCCACCTGCGTGGCCGCGGCAGAGAGCTTCGGCTGCATCTTCGACGAGGTCTTTCCCTCGTCCACTGGAATCATCGGCGTTCCCTTTCCCGCCGGCAATGTTGTTGCCGCAATGCGTGAATTGAGGGACTCAATCGGCGGCTCCGAGCAGCACGCGGAGTCCTTTGTGCGCGCCATGATGACCACCGACACCCGCGTCAAGACGGCACGCGCGGTGGTCCCCGTCGCATCGATCGATCCCGCGCAGGACGCGGGCAAGGGCGTCGCGGTGCGCATCTGGGGCGCGGCCAAGGGCGCGGGAATGATCCATCCGCAACTGGGCGCGCCGCCTGCACCGCCGCACGCCACCATGCTGGTCTATCTCTTCACCGATGTCGCGGCCTGCGCGGAGCACTTGCAGGCGGCGCTTGCCGCGGCGGTCGAGCCCAGCTTCAACTGCATCTCCATCGACGGCGACACATCCACCAACGATACCGTGCTTCTGCTGGCCAGCGGCGCCAGCGGAGTGCGCCTCAGCCGCGAGCTTGCTCCCGCCTTCGACGCGGCCCTGGGCGAGGTCTGCCGCTCGCTCGCCCGCCAGATCGTCGCCGACGGCGAGGGCGCGCGCCACGCCGTTACCCTCGACATTCGCGGCGCGGCTTCGGCAGATGATGCCAAGCGAGTGGCGAAGGCCATCGCGCACAGCCCACTCTGCAAGACCTCATGGTCCAGCGCGGATCCCAACTGGGGACGTCTGCTGGCCGCCGCCGGATACAGCGGCGCCACATTCGATCCCGAGCGCGCGCGCATCTGGATCGGCGACCAGCCGGTCTTCGAGTACGGAGTCCGCGCTCCCAGCTTCGACGAGTCCGCCGCCCACCGCGCCATGACGCAGCCCGAGTACAACATCACAATCGACCTGGGCGAGGGCAAGTCCGACTCCCTCTTTCTGACCTGCGACCTCACGGTGGAGTACGTCCGCATCAACGCCGACTACTCAACATAGTGGCGCGGCAGGGTGCGCGCGCCCAAAAAGAGCAGCGCCGTCGCCGCCAGCATCGACACCAGCGTCAGCCCCAGTCCGGTGCTCAGCGTCGTGCGGTCGCTCACCATTCCGATCAGCCGCGGCGACGGCGTATCGCCCAGCGCGTGGATCAGGAACAGCTCCACAGCAATGGCAGTAGCGCGCACCGTGGCCGGAACGGCGTTGACAATCGCCGCGTTCAGCGGGCCAGTGGACAAAAAGATTGAGAACATTGCCAGCCCCAGCGCGGGCAGCATCGTTGCCCTCGGCCCGAAGAAGCAGACCACTCCAAACGGCACCGTAATCAGCGCCGACCACGCGGAGACCAGGTACAGCGCGCGATGATTGCTGCGCAGCCAGAGCTGCGCCAGCCATCCGCCCACCGCCGTTCCGCCCAGCCCCGCGCCCGCCGTAATCCCGCCCAGCGTCAGCCCGACCGTGTCGGGCGAGAAGCCCGCGCGCTGTAGGAAGCTGGGCATCCACGCCGAGATCCCGCCCATCGAAAAAGTGGTCATCGCCATGCCCAGCGTCGCGTAAAGGTAAGGCGCGTTGCGAGCCAACGAGATTGCGTGTGCCCTGTGCTCGCGCCCTGTCGGCTTCGCGTCCGACGCTCCGCGCCGCGGCTCGCGCAGGAAGACCAGGATCAACGCAGCGATCAGCAGCCCCGGCACGGCCGAAACATAAAACGGCATCCGCCAGCCCCAGCGCCCGCCCACCATCTCGGCGATGAGGTAGCCCAGCGCCGCGCCCACCGGGATTGCGGTGTAGAAGATGGTGAGGATGCGGTTGCGGTCGGCTTCGGGGTAGAAGTCGGCCAGCAGCGCGGGCGCGTAGATGCCCAGGCTGGCTTCGCCGATTCCCAGGATGGCGTGGCGCAGCAGCAGCGAATCGAACTCATGCACTGTCCCGGTCAGCACGTTCACCGCCGAGATCATCAGCGCGCACGCAACGATCAGCGGCTTGCGCGGCAGCCGGTCGCCCAGCCATCCGGTCAGCGGCGCGGCGCACATGTAGGTCAAAAAGAACCAGAAGGTCAGCGAGCCCAGCGCCGCGTCCGAGACGTGGAACTCGTGCTTCACCTGCTCCTGCACGCCGGGCAGGATGTAGCGGTCGATGTAGTTGACGAAGTTCAGCGCGGTCAGCAGCGCCAGCGCGGTCGCGGCTCCCGCCACCGACGGTAGGCGGCGCGCGGCGTGCGTCAGATTGGGCGGCGGCTCGTGCATCTCTGCCGAGAATAGCAGGCGGCAACCCGGAGTGTATCTTGTAGCCTATACACGAGGATTCAATGCCAATAGCCGCATCGCTTCCGCATATGCGAAGTTCAGATACTCCCTAGAGCTAGTTTGAGGGTGCCGCATCCACAGAATGGGCGGATAAGGCGGTTGGGTAGTCCTCACCCACATGGTTGGGTTTTTGCGAGGTCTTCCAATAAAGCCGTCATGGCCCCGTGTTGTCTTCAACGCCTGATAGAAGAAGTCGTCGTAAATCGTATACCCCGCCACACAAACGATTAGCGAAGGTTCTAGGTATTGGATTTCCGCCTTAAGGATTGTTACAGCTAATTTTTGCTGTTCAGCAGCGAGAGACTTCCCCGGATTGTTTGTCCGTGTGCCAATCTTACATAGGTTGCTCCATGCAATATTTGCCAGCGGGTCTGCTGGCTCGCCGGATATTCTACTAAGCCTTTGTGCAAATGACCAAAATGCCCCAGGATTGCAGCCGAAGTAGACGCTTAGGTCAGGCTTATCCAAGGGGCCGGCAGTCGCTTTCCCAATATAAAGGACTCTGGTCTTCGACTTCGCAAATGTTGGTCGTGCATATCCGAAGAATGGGTTGGCGAGCTTCCCAGCATATTTGGGACGACTATTCAGATCATTCCACATATCTTTAAGCTCACGCTTCAACAGAGGATCATCAAAAGTGTCCATGCTCTATGGCTTCTCCTTCGGCCGTGGGTAGCTGGCTTCGATGGTGGTGGAGATGCCGCCGCGGGGGCGGAAGTCGCCGGTGACCCTGGCCCAGACCGGGTTGCATGCCTTCACCACGTCGTCCAGTATGCGGTTGACGACGTTCTCCTGGAAGATGCCCAGGTTGCGGTAGGTGAAGAGATACTCCTTCAGGCTCTTCAGCTCCAGGCAGAGCTTGCGCGGCATATAGCGGATGGTGAGATGGCCGAAGTCGGGCAGGCCGGTCTTGGGGCAGACCGAGGTGAACTCCGGGTCGTCGACCACGATCTCGTAGCCGCGAAACTGGTTGGCCCAGGTGTCGATGGAAGGAAACTTCGCGTCCAGTCCGGCGGCGGCATGCGTGTCGGTATAGCCCGTCTTCTGCGTCTGCATGGGTCTATTCTAGCTGTGTCTAGTCCCTACGGCCGAGGGTTGGGCGGTCGTCGGTGGTGGAGGTTCCGCTGGTGGAGTTGGGGTCGTTGTTGGTGCCGCCGGTGCGGCGCAGGGTGGGCGCATTGGGGTTGCTCTTGTCGTTGAGCTTGCGCCGGTTCTCGATGCGCGCCAGACGCGCCTTGACGTCGTCGAACTCGCTGGTGGAGACCATGTAGTCTGGCCGCGCGGGCAGGATGGTGGCAATCTCCTGCTCGGAGTGGGCGATGCGGTCCGGCGTCTGCGGATGGTCGCTGAAGACCTTGGCCAGCGTTCCCGGCTTGTGCTTCTCCAGCGCGTCCAGCTTCTCGAAGATCTGGATGAAGGCCTGCGGATCGTAGCCCGCCCGGTACATGTACTGCACGCCCAGCCAGTCGGCCTCCGCCTCGAACTCGCGGGAGAACTCGAGGAAGCTGATGGGGATGGCGAGCTGCGATGCCTCGTAGATGCCGTACCCGGTCCAGCTCCCCTGGGTGAAGATGATCAGCGGGATGGAACCGATCTCCGCGTAGTTGGCGCGGGTCATCTCGCGCGCGGCGTGGTGGGCGCAGACGTGGGCGGTCTCGTGGGCCATGACGCCGGCCAGCTCGGCCTCTTCGTCGGCCGCCAGGATCAGCCCGGAGTTGACATAGAAGAACCCGCCCGGCAGCGCCATGGCGTTGATCTCGTCCGAGTCGATCACCTTGATGGTGAACGGCACCTTGCAGTCGGAGTTCTTCACGATGTTCTGGCCGACGCGGTTGACGTACTCCACCACCACCGGGTCGGTGATCAGGTGGGCGGACTTCTCGATCTCCATGGAGTACTGCTTGCCAGCCGAGATCTCCCAGTTGGTGGAGTGCCAGTTGCCCAGGCCGCGGCCGCCGATGTTGCGCGTGCCAATGGCGTCCACGTCGTCCTCGCTGCCCTTCTTGATGTGCGGGTCGAGGTCCTCGCCGGGCGAGGGAAGAACATCGGTTTTGGCGGTGTCGGCGGTCTTTGCGGCCGGCGGCTTGTTGGAGGTGTCGGATGAGGTGTCAGGCTTGGCGGCGGTCTTGGCGTCTGGTTGCGTTGCGGCGGGAGCGATTGCCGCCGGAGCGGTCGTCGTCGAATCCGATGGGGTGGTCGCAGGGGTGGTCGCAGGGGTGGTCGAGGAAGGCGCGGGTTGCTGCGCGGAGGTCCCGCTGGCAAGCAGGGCCGCGGCCAGCAGGGTGGCGAGAGCGAAGTGGCTTCCAGGACGCATCGGGGTTTCTCCGCAGGGGCGCTGCTGCCTGCAAACGGACGCACCCCCACACTCTGTTAGACGTAGTATGCGCCATTTTGTTGCTCTTTGTTCGGACCGGGCCGGGCAGGAGGGAGGGCGAAGGCGCCGCCGCGATCGGGGCATGGTCCTCCCGTGGGCGCGCTCACCAGGTGTTGTAGGAGCTGCCGTCGGTCGCGGTCACCTGCGCGCCGGAGTGTACGTCGTCGATGCCCCCTTGGGTCTGGTCCACGGTGGAGAGCGTGTCCGACTGGGAGGTGATCCAGGTGTCGGTGCGGCCCGTGATGGGGTCTTTGGGGACGGCCTTCAGGTATCCCGCGGTCACCAGGTCATCGAGCGACTGCGGCGCTTTCTGCTTGTCCACCGTGTAGGAGCCGATGGCCGTGCGCATCACCTGCAGGTCTTCGCGCAGCACGGCCTCCTTGGCGGCCTGCACGTTGCGGGTGTAGATGGGGATGGCCATGGTGGCCAGGATGCCGATGATCAACATGACGATCATCAGCTCCATCAGCGTGAAGCCGGAGTCGAGGGTCGAGGGTCGAGGGTCGAGGTTCGAGGGCGGCAGGCGTCTGGCAGGCAGCACCTTGAACCTTGAACCTGGAACCTCGAACCTGGTGGGCGAGGAGCTGGAGCCGAGTTGTGTGAGGCTTACCATGTGTTGTACTTTGTCCCGTTCAGCGCGGTGTCGTCGCTCTTGGTGTAGACGTCGAAGACGTTCTGGCTGCCCCAGGAGGTGGAGTCGGCGTCGTCCTGGTTGGAGCGCAGGCCCCAGTCGGTGGATTTGGTCATGGGGTCGACCGGGATGGCGCGCAGGAAGCGCACCTTCTTCTCCTTGACCTCGACCCCGTCGACCAATGTTTGCAGGTCGGGCGGATAGCCCATGCTGTCGATCTTGATCTGGATGCCTCCGCGGTCGGCGGCGTCCTTGTACTTGTCGATGGCATCGCGCATCTCCCACAGGTCGCGGCGCAGTTCGCGCTCCTTTTCCCGCTTGACCTGGAAGCGCGCGATGGGCAGCGCGGCGCAGGCCAGAATGGAGACGATGGTCACGCAGATGATCAGTTCGACCAGCGTGAGGCCGGAGTCAGGTCCGAGGTTCGAGGCGCGAGGTTCGAGGGAACGGCCTCGCAACCCGTGCCTTGAACCTTGTCCCTTGTCCCTTGTCCCTGTTCTCTTCACCAGGCGCCTCTCCCCTTGAACCTCGAACCCAGCACCTCGAACCTAACCCCTCACTTCACATGGACCACAGCCTGGGAGCCGACCGCGGGCAGGCTGGCCTGCAGGCTGTTCCTGGCGCCGACCTTGACCAGGGCGATATTGGAGTCGCCCGCCGCGAGCGCCTTGAAGGTAAAGATGCACAACTGCCCCTCGCCGTTGACGCCATTGACGCCGGGCGGGCGCGAGGCGGAGACCGTGACGTGGCCGTTGCCTTCGTCGCGGTGGACCAGGGCGACCGGCTGGCCGTCGCCGCCCAGCAGGCCCCCGGTGTCCACGTTCACCAGTTGCAGCAGCTTGGGATCGAACTGGATCTCCAGCGGCACGCTGAAGACATCGTGCGCGTTGGAGAGGAACACCGAGGCCTGGAAGGTGCTGCCCACCGTCTGCGTGGAGTTGATCGGAATCATGGTAAGCGTCACCGGCGGGCCGATGGCGGCGGCTGGGGACTTCGCTGCCGGCGGATTGCCTCCCGCGCTGGGCGGCATGGCCTGCTGCCTCATCTGCTGCACCATGGCGGTTGCCGCGCTGGCGGCGGTGGTAGTCGAGGCCGGCGCGGCGCCGGCCTGGCCCGCGCTCTCCGGAAACAGCTTGTCGATCGGCGAGTGCCGCAGTTCGATGTTGGCGCCTGTGCCCGTGTCGATGGAGCGCGTGTTCAGCCGGGTCAGCACCGATTCGCGCACGATGTGCGGGATCAGGATGAAAACCACCTCGTCGTCCTGCACCTCCTTGTTGATGCTGCCGAAGAGGTATTTGATCAGGGGAATCTGCGAGAGCCCCGGCGTTCCGCTGTTGCTGTAGTTGTCCTGCTTGCTCAGGATGCCGGCCAGCAGGCATGGTTCCCCGTCCTTCAACTGGATGACGGTCTTGTCCGAGCGCTGCCCGATGATCGGCTCCGTGACGCCCGAGATGGTGACGTTGCCGCTCTCCGTCGAGACCTCGACCGTGAGCTTGAGAGTCACCTCGCGGTCCAGATGGATGGTCGGCGTCATGTCGATGTTGACGCCCACGTCGATGTAGGTGAACTGGGTCTGCACGCCGATGCCAGCGGTGATTCCCGTGGCCGCGCCCGCCGAGTAGCTGCCCGTGGCGACCGGGATCTTGGAGCCGATCTTCATGGTGGCCGTCTGCCCGTCGGTGGCGCGGATGCTGGGGTTCTGCAGCACCTTGGTGTCGGTGTCGCTCAGCAGCGCGTTCAGCGTGCCCCCGCCGATGGTGACCGCGAAGTTGGTGGCGTTCATATTGGCCAGGGTGTTCAGGGTGAACGCGGAGTTGCTGGTGGTGCCGGAGGCCGTGCTGGTCGGCGTGTTGTTGGCCTGCGGACTGATGCCGAACGACTGCGGCAGGCTGATGCCCAGGTTGCGCATCTTGTCGCGGTTCACCTCCAGGATGGCCACGTCCACCACCACCTCGGCCTTGGTGCGGTCCAGGTCGTTGAGCAGCTTCTCGGCAAGCACCAGATGCTCCGGCGGAGCGCGCATGATAACGGCATTCTGCGACTGGATCAGATAGATCTTGTCGTCGGCGGGCAACAGGTTGCGCAGCGCGGTCACGATCTCGTTGGCGTCGCTCTGCTGGCTGGCATTGGTCAGGTAGAAGGTCTGCACCGCCAGATCGTCCAGATCGGTGTGCTTGGTGTGGTTGTTCTGCGCGACGAAGATCGTGTCCGCGGTGACCGCCTTGTAGAAGGTGCCCGAAACCGTGCCCACGATGCGCAGCGCGTCGGAGAGGCTGACGTTGGCCAGGTCCACCGGGATGCGTTTGGAGACGAAGTCGGGATCGAAGATTACGTTGAGTCCGGCCATCTTGCCGAGGGTCTGGTAGATGACTTTGGCGTCCTCCACCATGTGCAACTGCGGGATCATTTCGTCCGTGAACGGTTTCAGTTCCAGCGGCGGGGAGATGTCGGAGATCTCTTTCAGATTGGCGCCGTTCTCGGTGGTCCCTATCGGCGCCGTGGAGGCGCCCGGCGTCTGGTCCTGGTGCTGTGTGATCTGCACCTCCTGCGCCGCCGCCTCGTTGCCGGGATCGATCTGCAACGCGCGCGTGAACTGGTTCAGCGCCCCCGCAATGTCTCCGCTCTGGCGCAGCACGCGGCCGCGGTCCACATGCATGGCCGCCGCCTGGAAGCGCATTCGGTCCAGCCGCTCCTGATAGCGCATGTCGCCCGGCTTCTTCTGGTGGGCGTGCAGGTAGTCCTCGTAGGCCGCGTCGTAGTCCTGGCGCAGCTCGGCTGCCTCGCCCCGCTTCTCCCATCCTCCCGCGGTCACGGCGTGGGCTGAGGGAGTGTACGCGAAGGCTGCCAGCAGAACCAGCAGCGCGGCGGCGAATCCGCGATGGAAGCGGAAAGAGAGTCTGGTGAGCAAGTGTAGGTACCCGCGAGTCATGCCGATGCTGTCTGCTTCCTTTGCGCCAATGTTCTGTGTCGCGCCGAAGTTCTGTCTGCGTTGGATCGCCGCGCTGGATGAGGCGCTGTGCCAACTGGAGAGACTGCTCGCCCCCAGCCGCCCGCACGGAACTGCGGCGGGAACCGAGCTGCGCTCTGGGGTGACGGTTGCCAGACGGCCGCACTCCTTGGACTTGTGGAACTCTGGCGAGTATAGCATTCGGACCGCGACGGGCCTCTTCAAGTTGTGCGCCATATCTCCTGTCTTTGAACGAATCTTCCCCGCCCAAAAAACTGCATCGCTCCTGCGGGGTGGTTGTTAGACGTTGCCCGCGCGGACAGGTGAGTCGGTTTGCGCCCGCATGTTAAACTGAGACGTTTCCCCATGCCCCGCTCGCTCTCCAACCCGACCGTTGCCGCGCAGCCCAAGCCCGCCGCCAAGCCGAAGGAGCGCGACCCGGTGGCCTCGGGCGCGCGCGACGCCGCATTCAACCGCTCGGCCGGCTTCCACTACGCGCTCTTCGACCGCTTCGAGGCCGGAGTCGCCCTGCGCGGCACCGAGGTCAAATCCATCCGCGAGGGCAAGGCCAACCTGAAGGACGCCTACGGTCTGCTGAAGGACGGCGAATGTTTCCTGCTCAACGCCCACATCGGCCCCTTCTCGCACGGCAACGCCATGAACCACGACTCGCTGCGCACGCGCAAGCTGCTGCTGCACAAGAACGAAGTCCGCAAGCTGGAAGCGGCGACCCGGCAGAAGGGATTCACCCTCATCCCCACGCGGCTCTACTTCCGCCGCGGGCGCGTCAAGTGCGAACTCGCCCTGGCCAAGGGCAAGCAGCAGTGGGACAAGCGCGCCGCCGAGCGCAAGCGCGAGGCGGACAACGAGGCCAAGGCAGCCATCGCGCGCAGCCAGCGCCGCTAGGGCATTTTCGGAATTGGTGCAGACCGAAGCCGATGGATTTGAGTGGCTTTTTTCTCAAGAAAAGCCACCTTGCACACTCTCAAGAAGTCTACGTATATTCCGAAAATGCTCTAGTTCTGCGTGGGGCAGGCCGCAGGCGGAGCCGTGCAGTCACATATAACGAGCCTTCTGCTTATTTTGTTTTCTGCTGCTGTTGTTGTTGCAACTGCTGCAACTGCTGGAAGATCTGCTGCGGGGTCGGCACGCCGTTGGGTGACTGCGGGTTGCCGGGGACTATAGATGGAGGTGGTGCGCTGCTGGGAGCGGCGCCCGGTCCGGCTGCCGGCGCGGCCACCGGCCCTCCGCCAAACCCGGAGGACTGCGGAGCAGACGGCGGCTGCGGCCCCTGGCTCTGCTGGCTGGGGGGAGCGGCCGGGCGTGCCGGGCTTTCAGCGCTGGCGGGAGCGTCATCGTCCGCGCCGGACGCGAACGGGCCGGGCGGCGTCGGCCCTCCCGCGCGCGGCGTCAGCACCAGCTCCACCGGCGTGTGCGCCGCGTTCTCGCGCAGCAGCATATTGCTGCCCGTCCCATCCAGCAGGCCGGACAGAATCTCCGCCGGCGCGCCCGGGCCTACCTTGCCGAAGACGCGCTGGTCGGCGACTCCGCCGGTGATCTTCATCCCCGTCTGCCGCGATACGTCGCGCAGGATCTGGTTCAGGCTGGAGTTGTCGGCGACGATCGTGAGCTGGCCGTCGGAGTAGATAACCTGGGCTCGATGTGTCACGGGCTGCGCCACAGCGGCCGCGGTTGCCGGGACGCTCGCCGCCGTGGGTGGCGTAGCCGGAAGGGCAGGGGACTGCGCCAGCGCAAGTCCGCCTGCCACGAAGACGCCGCCTCCCGCGAGCAACAGCAGGACGGAGCAACGCATTCGGACGATGCAGTTCATTGTCTTCTAGGGTATAGGACGCAGCCCGTGCGCGAATGTTTTGTTTGCCGCCGGGTCACTCCCCCGGTTCCTGCTTGAAACTTCCCGCACCGCGCCTGGCCAGGCTGCGCGCCGCCGCCCGTCGGCTCTCTCTATGCGCTGAGAGCTTGGGATGCTATCTTGGGAGTCGCTGAGTGTTCTGTTTGAGCTTGCGGCCAGATTCCTATCGAATAGTGCGTCCAGGACGGGAAAGAGCGATGACGGCGAAGACGGCGAAGCACGAGAAGACTTTGATCCAGGCGATCCGCGAGCGGCGCGCAACCCCCAGCTTCGACGGCACGCCAATTCCGCCCGAGGACCTGCAGCGCATCCTCGAGGCCGGGCTCAGCGCCCCCAGCGGATACAACATGCAGCCCTGGCGCTTCATCGTGGTGCAGAGCGACGAGCAGAAGAAACGCCTGCGCGCCGCTTCCTACAACCAGGGCAAGGTCGAGGAGGCATCCGCCGTCATCGTGGCCTGCGGAGACGCCGACGGCTGGCGCAAGGACCTCGACCTCATGCTCTACCAGGGACGCGAGGGAGGAATGCCGGAGGGCTACGCCGACCTGGCGCGCAACTCCGTCCCCAACTACCTCTCCCACTTCTCCACCGACGAGATGCACGGCTGGCTCAACAAGGCGGTGATGATCGCCTTTACCCAGATGATGCTGATGGCCGAGGTAATGGGATACGACACCGCGCCCATGGAGGGATTCGAGCAGCAGAAGGTCCACGAGGTCCTGCTCCTCCCGCTCAGCTACTGGGTGGTCGCGCTGCTCGCCATCGGCCACCTGAAGGGGCCGGACAAGTTCAACGGCGGCCGATTCGACATGCGCCACACCGTCTTCGCCGAGGAGTTCGGCAAGCCCCTGAAGTGACCGATGGGTGCCCCATGTCTCGATTTTGAGACATGGGTTTACGACAAACGAGATGTGGGGCACCAAGTTTAGTTGAGGTACGCTATGATGTGGGCCACCCGCAAGGATCGTCATGGCGTCATGTAAACGGGAAATCCCGGATTGGAAGCAATTTGAGCAGTTAGTGGCTCGCATAGAGGAAGACGCGGGTCCGCTAGGTCTCACAGTCGTTTCCCCCGACAAGATTGTGTGCAAGATTACAGGTCGCAAGCGTGAAGTTGACGCGAGTATTCGCAACCGTACTGGAACAGCAGATGTTCTGATCACGATCGAGTGTCGAAAGAGACACCCCAAGCAAGACGTAACGTGGATCGAGCAACTTGCTGCGAAAAGGGAAGCCATCGGAGCATCCTGTACTATCGCGGTCAGCTCTTCAGGTTTCACGCCCAGTGCCGAGGCAGTTGCCCGTCGTTATGGCATCCAGTTGAGGCGTTTGTCGGATGTCTCAGCAGCAGAAATCAACAGTCTGATGCGAATTGACTTTGTGCTCTTCACACATAAACGCGTTGCGCTAGCGCGTGCCGGATTACGTTTCGCGCGGACCGAACAGTGGAAGACGCCGAGCCCCGAAGACGTTGATATGGTTTTGCCGGATTCCACTGAGATACACTCCCCATTGTTTAGAAACGTCGATACGAATGCCACTTGGTCGCTGAATGATCTATGGCATCAAGTACAAGAAGCGATCGATCCATTCGAGGACATTCAGAATGACCATGTGCCTGTCATCAGGACAGCGTGCTTCCCATATCCCGGTAACGTGGTGATCGAAACTGATGGAGGGCCGAAGATACTAGGAGATGTCCTGCTGAGCGTGGCCCTGTGGCTAGAGGTAGAACAAATCGATCTGGATAGCGCTCGGAAGGTCGAATACGCGTCTCCGCAAGGAGAGGCATTTCAAAGAATTGAGTTTGTGTCAAAATATCCCAACTCAAGCGATTGGCGCATCTCCCTCCAAATGCCCAAGAATGGCACCGATTTAAGCCAAATCAAGACCGGTGGAAACTGGCCTCAGATGAAGGATGTGAAGAAATAGTGATGGGCCGGGTGACACATCCATCGCGGCGCTATCGCGATTGGTGGTGTGTGGGCCTCTTCACCCATGCCGCCCCTGCGCCGCGCCGCGCGCAATCAGCACCGCCGTGTACGCCGCGCCGAATCCATTGTCGATGTTGACCACCGTGACATTGGGGCTGCACGAGTTCAGCATTCCCAGCAGCGCCGCCGCGCCGCCGAACGACGCCCCGTAGCCCACCGACGTCGGCACCGCGATCACCGGCACCGCAACCAGGCCTCCCACCACCGAGGGCAGCGCTCCCTCCATGCCCGCGCACACAATAATCGCGTTCGCCGACTTCAGGTCGTCGCGCACGGCCAGCAGACGGTGCAGCCCCGCTACGCCAACGTCGTAGAGCCGCGTCACGCGCGCCCCGAAGGTCTCCGCCGTCACCGCCGCCTCCTCCGCGATCGGCAGGTCGCTGGTGCCCGCGCAGATCACCGCAACGTGCCCCTTCGTCTCACTCGCGCCGGCCGACTGCCGCAGTGCCACCGTCCGCGCCACTGCGTTGTAGCTCGCCGCCGGATGCGCCGCCAGTATGGCCTGCGCCGTCGCCGGCTCAACCCGCGTGGCCAGCACATCCACGCCGTCGGCGGCCAGGCTGCTGAAGATCGCCACCGTCTGCTCCGCCGTCTTGCCCGCCGCGAAGACCACCTCCGGCAGCCCGATGCGCAGGCTGCGGTGGTGGTCCACCCGCGCATGTCCCAGGTCCTCGAACGGCAGCGTCGATAGCCGCGCGGCCGCGGCCTCCGGCGTCAGCGCGCCGCGTTCCACCTCGGCGAGAAGTTCCAGCAGAGCGGAGCTTGTCATGCCGTCCCGCCTTCCTTCGCCGCGCCCGGCCGCAGGTACGCGGCAATCGCGGCCTGCTGCACCTGCTTGATGGCGACCTTGTGCCGTGCCGCCGCCGCGCGGCAGTCCTCATACTCCGGCGCCGCGTTCATCGTCTCGCCGCCCAACGTTCCCACCTTGATGCGAATCTCCCCGTACTCTGTCGCCACGGGTATGTGCCCGCGCTCCAGGCACGTCCGCCGTTCCTGCCGGATGCGCACTCCCAGCGTGCTTGTCTCGGTCAGGATCAGCCGCTCCAGCGCCGCGCTGTCGGCCGGGTTGCACAGCACCGTCAACAGCGTGCCCTGCCGTCCCTTCTTCATGATCACCGGCGTCAGCATCGCGTCCAGCGCGCCCCGCGCCAGCGCCGTCTCCGCCACATACGCCAGCACCTGCGGCGACAGGTCGTCCAGCGCCGTCTCCATCACGGTTACCGTCTCGCAACTCACTCCCGCGACCGCCTCCGCCTCGCTCGCCTCGCCCACGCTGATCCGCAGCACATTGGGGAACTCCTTCGAGTTCCGCGTGCCCGCGCCGTAGCCAATCCGCTCCACGCGCATCGCCGGCTGCGGCCCGAAGATGGGGTCGATCGCGCGCAACAGCGCCGCTCCCGTCGGCGTCACCAACTCCTGCTTGACGTGCGCGGAATAGGTGGGCAGCCCGCGCAGCAGGTCGGCCGTCGCCGGCGCGGGCACCGGGAAGGTCCCGTGCGCGCACACCACCGTGCCGCCGCCCACGTTGATCGCCGAGCAGTGCCACGCAGCGACGTTCAGAGAATGAATCCCCGCGCTGGCCGCCACAATGTCCACAATCGCGTCCACCGCGCCCACCTCGTGGAAGTGGATCTCCTCCACCGGCACATTGTGGACCTTCGCCTCCGCGTGGCCCAGCAACTCGAAGGCGCGGACCGCCGTCTGCTTCACCGGTTCCGCCAGCGCCGCATCGTGGATCAGCCTGCGGATCGCGCTCAGCGAGCGCCCGTGCGCGTGAGAGTGTTCGTGCGTGTGCGTCACGCCGTCGTGCGTATGTTCGTGAGAATGAGAATGCCCGTGCGCGTGCGCCTCACCCTCCGCGTGCGCGTGTTCGTGCTTGTGGGAATGCTCATGGCCGTGCCCGTGCGCAGCATCGCCATGCTCGTGCTCATGCGCCATCTCCGCATGGGCCTCCGCCAGATGCCCATCCACCAGAACGTGGACCTTGGTGCATGCAATCCCGCTGCGGTCCACGCGCTCGATGCGCAGGCTTGCTCCCAGCCCAAGCGCGGCGGTCGCGTTGTGCAGCACCTCGACCGGAACCCCCGCATCCACCAGCGCCCCCAGCAGCATGTCGCCCGCGATCCCGGCAAAACAGTCAATGTACGCAACGCGCATAAATTCTCTCTCTTGGAACTCTATCGTGTCTCGGTGGGTTGTGTCCGCCGCCCCTACCGCGCCGGCCCGATCGCCGACACCGGCAGCACCTCGTTCATCGATCCCGCCCGGTATCCCTGCGTGTCCAGCGTGACATAGACAAACCCCAACGGTCGCAGCGCCTCCGTGATCCGGTCGAGAATGTCAAGGCTTAGCGCGCGCGGCAGGTCCTCACGCGCAATCTCCACCCGCGCCAGCTCCCCGTGGTGGCGCACCCGCACATGCGGGAAGCCCAGCGCATGCAAAGCATCCTCGGCGCGCTCCACCTGGCTCAAATTTTCCGCCGTCACCGTCCGCCCGTACTCGATGCGCGACGACAGGCATGCGCTGGCGGGCTTGTCGGCCACCTTCAGTCCCGCCTCGCGCGCAAGCCGGCGAATCTCCTGCTTGGTCAGCCTGGCCTCGGCCAGCGGGGCCAGCGCGTGGTGCATCGCCGCCGCCCTCTGCCCGGGCCGCAGATCGCCGTCGTCGTCCAGGTTCCTGCCGTACGCAATCTGCGCGTACCCCAGCTTCTCCCGCGCCGCCTCCATCTGGGTGAACAGCTCGTCCTTGCAGTGGAAGCAGCGGTCGCCGTCGTTGCGCGCGTAATTTGGATCGTCCAGTTCGCGCGTCTGCAGAATGTGCACTGGAATTCCGTGCTCGGCCGCAAAGTTGAGCGCGGCGGCCAGCTCCCCGCGCGGCAGCGAGGGCGAGTCGGCAATCACCGCCAGCATCCGTTCGCCCAGCGCCCGGTGCGCCTCAACCGCCAGGTACGCCGAGTCCGTCCCGCCGGAGTACGCCACCATCAGCGAATCCAGCGCGCCCAGCGCCATGCGCAGCGCCTCGAGTTTTTCCATCAGCTCCATCGCGTCCACTCCCGAGTAAGGGATCGCCCACCCCACCCCCCGATTCTAATGGAAGGACCGCAGGGAATGGATTGAGACGGAAGTTGGGTCGTGTTTCAGTTTGAATTTCCGCTCTCAATTCTTAGCAGTCCCATACTTGCCAGCCGTACCTCTCCGTGCTCAAACTGGGGGGATGATTGACGTCCGCGATGAATGCCCACGCGACTGGAAAGCTGTTTACCAGGTTATTTCGTCTGCCTTCGGTCAATTGGCCGAGGCTGAACTCGTAGAAAAATTGCGAGAAGACGGCGATAGTGTCGTCTCGCTGGTGGCCGAGGAAGACGGACAGATTGTCGGGCATGTTCTGCTCTCCAGAATGGACGCTCCATTCCCGGCATTGGCGCTTGCTCCCGTATCGGTAATTCCCACAAGACAGCGGAGCGGCATTGGATCTGACTTGGTAAAGAGAGCTGTGGACAGCGCTCGCAGCAAAGGCTGGGACGCTATCTTCGTCATGGGTGATCCGAACTACTACGAACGGTTCGGTTTTGATAGAGAGGCGGCAGCAGGTTTCACGTCTCCATACGCGGGACGCCATTTTATGGTGCTCAGGCTATCGCCATCTCTCCCTGCTACAACCGGTGAGTTGCGACACGCGCCAGCGTTCGCCGCTCTCGATTAAGTCCACTCGCCATTCTTTACAGAAATTCAACCTGAGACACTACTGAAAGTTGTCATCCTGCCACCCTCTATACTGAAATCCGGGGGCCACTTGCCGGTAGCGACTCACAACAACTCCATCCGCCTCATCGCAATCGACCTGGACGGCACGCTGCTGGGCGACGACGGCCGCGTCAGCCCGCGCAACCTCGCCGCCCTTCACGCCGCCCACTCCCGAGGCGTACAGATCGTCGTCGCCACCGGCCGCCGCCACAGCTTCGCCATGCGCGTTCTGCGCCCGCTCGACCTCGACCCCGACTCCATCCTCATCAGCTCCAACGGCACCATCACCCGCACCCTCGGGGCGTCTCCTTCGCAACCATCTGCCGAGCCAATCCCCTCCCAACTCCTCGCCCGCACCCACCTCCCTCACGCCACGGCGCTCTGGTTCTGTGCGCACATCCGCGGCACCGGCGACCGAGACTTCCGCAACGCCCTCGTCCTCACCTTCGACCGCACCCAGCCCGACGGGGAAGACTCGCGCGGCGCGCTGGTGGTCGAGCGGCTCGACCACCTCACCGCCAGCATCAGCCGATGGATGGCCGCCAACGAGCCCTACCTCACCCAGGTCACTCCGATCGAGCGCGCCCTCACCGACCCCACCGACCCTCCCATCCAGGCCATGCTCTGCGGTACGCTCCAGCGCATGGCACGCGCCGAGGCCCGCCTGTTGGAACATCCCGGCGTCGTTGTCTCCGGCCACCCATCCGAGTCCGGGCCGCACGAGCTCACACTCCACCGCACGGAATACGCCGCGCGCGACCTCAGCATCCTCGACATTCTCCCCGCCGGCTGCTCCAAGGGCGCCGCTCTGCTCTCGCTCGCCCGCGCGCGGAGCATCGACCCCGCAGAGGTCCTCGCCATCGGCGACAACTGGAACGACGTCTCCATGCTCCAGGCCGCCGGCCGCGCCGTCCTCATGGACAACGCTCCCGAAGACCTCAAAACCCTCGCCCGCGAGAGCGGCTGGCGCATCGCCCCCTCCAACCGCGACGACGGCGTCGCCCACGCCATCGAATCCACCCTCTGCATCTCCGTTGGTTAACGTTGCGCCGCAAGCGCCTGCGGCAACTTGGTATAGATCCCGCCGAAGCCGCCGTTCGACAGGATCGCCACCACATCGCCCGAGCGCAGCTCCGGCGCAATCGCCGCAACGATAGCGTCCGCGTCCGCGTAGACCGCGGACTCCAGCCCGCGCGCGCGCAGCAGTGCAACCACATTCTCCGGATGCAGCCGCTCCCCTGCCGGAATTGCCTCCGACTTGAAGACAGCCGCCAGCACGCTGCGGTCGGCCAGCGCGAGGCTCTCCACCAGATCGGCCTCGAAGACATTGCGGCGCAGCGTATTCGACCGCGGCTCCAGAATTGCCCACAGCCTGCGTCCAGGGTAAGCCGTCCGCAGCGCGCGCAGCGTCTCGCGGATCGCCGTCGGATGGTGCGCGAAGTCGTCGATGATCGTAATGCCGTTGACCTCCGCGCGAACCTCCAGCCGCCGCTTCACCGAGAGGAAGGTTGCCAGCGCCTCCACAATCGCCTCCGCCGGCACGCCCTGTCCCGCAGCCAGCGCCGCCGCCGCCGTCGCATTCAGCGCATTGTGCTCGCCCGCCACTGGCAGTTGCAGTTCGGCGAACCGCTCGCCCCCGCGCAGAAGCGTCCAGCGCGACTCCGATCCCTCCTGACGGAAATCCGTCAGCCGCCAGTGCGAATCGGGTTGAAACCCGTACCGCTCCACCGCGCAGAACGCCCGTGCCACGCACTCGCTCACGTTCTCGCTGCCGTCGAAGGCCACCAGCCGCCCGCGCCGCGGAACCAGGTTCACCAGACGCTTGAAGGCCGTCTTCACCGCCGCAAGATCGACGTAGATGTCCGCGTGGTCGAACTCCACGTGAGTCAGGATCGCCGCGTCGGGAAAGTAGTGCAGGAACTTCGGCCCCTTGTCGAAGAACGCCGTGTCGTACTCGTCGCCCTCCAGGATGAAAGGCTGCCTCGCCCCCGCGATCTCCGGCCGCACCATGAAGCTCGTCCCAAAGTTCTCCGCCACGCCACCAATCAGAAACGACGGCGCCAGCTCCGGCCGCGTCCGCGAAGCAACATCGTAGATCCACGCCAACATGCTGGTCGTGGTCGTCTTGCCATGCGTTCCGGCCACCACCAGCGACTCGCGCCCCGCCAGAAACTCGTCGTGCAGCTCCGCCGCCATCGAGGTAAACGGAATCCGCGCGTCCAGCACAAACTCCAGCTCGACGTTTCCCCGCGAGATCGCGTTGCCCACAATCACCAGGTCTGGCCGTGGCGTCAGGTTTGCCTCCGCATACGGCTGCATCAGCGGAATCCCCAGCCCCGCCAGCAGATCGCTCATCGGCGGATACGCCGCGGCGTCCGAGCCCGTCACGCGGTGCCCGCGCGCCTGCAGCATCCCCGCCAGCGAAGCCATCGCCGTCCCGCAGACGCCAATCAGATGTATGTGTTTTGAACCCTGATTTTTCTTTGTCATCGTCTCTTACAAGACTAGACCGCAACCGCCGCTTCCAGAAACTCCATCCGCGGGTTCCCTGTCGTGCTCAGTTCCAGCCGCACGCGCACACCCAGTGGTACTGTCACGTTCGCCCCCTCCACATGACCAGAGCGCAGTCCAATGGCAATCGGCCCCGTAAAATCCGCGAGCGCATGAAGGACCGCAGCCTCCAGCATCGGCAGCTCCTCCGCCGTGACGCACTGTCGCATATCGCCGAAGACGATCCCGCTCACATGCTCCAGCAACCCCGCGTAATGCAGATGCAGCAGCATCCGGTCCCACTGATACGGCTTCGTCCCAATGTCCTCGAGAAACAGAATTCGCGGCTCCTCCGCGCTCGCCGGCTGAATCGCGTACGGCGTGCCCAGGGCCTCGGCCAGAATCGAGAGACATCCACCCGCAAGCGTTCCCTCAGCCACGCCCGCACGCAGCACGCGCAGCCCATCGCTCGCCGTCAGCGCCCAACCCGCGTCGCCGCCCATCGCGTGGCCCCAACTCGCGCGATCAAATCCCTGCGCCCGCGCAAAGTCTGCCGCCACCATTGGACCGTAGAACGTTACCAGAGCCGCCTCGCGCGCCAGCCACACATGCAGCGCGGTGTGATCGCTGTATCCCACAAAGACCTTCGGGTTGGCGCGGACCAGCTCCGCATCCAGATGCGGCAGCAGCTCCGCCGATCCCCATCCACCCCGCGTGCACACAATCCCATCGATCGCCGGATCGGCGAACGCCGCATGAAGATCTCCTACCCGCTGCTCCACTGTCCCCGCATAGTAGAGCGGCCCGCAATCCAGTGCGTGCGGCATCAGCTTCGTCCTGTACCCAAGCCCACGCAGCGCCTCCATCCCCGCCTGCACCAGCTCCGGCTTGGTTGCACTCGCCGGCGACACCACAGCCAGCGTCGAGCCGGCCCGCAGCGCGGCAGGCTTCACCCTCGCGCACGCCGCCGCGCTCAAATTGCCACCGCCACACGCGGTTCCACCTGAAACGCCTCGCCCCGGCACACAATCTCCGCCGGCCCGGTCAGCCGCATCACCGCGTCGTTCGCGGGCCAAACCGTGCGCTGCGCGCCGCCCTCGGCCAGCGCGGTCAGCTCGCGATTCGTGCCGCGAAGAAACATCGCGGCGGCAGATGCAGCGCATGTCCCCGTTCCCGAAGACATCGTCGGCCCGCACCCGCGCTCGAAAATCCGAAACGCAATCTCGCCCGCCCCGCGCACCTGCACAAACTCCACGTTCGTTCCCTGCGCAAACAGCGGACTGGCGCTGATCTTCGCGCCCAGCTCCTGCCACGCGAGCCCGTACGCGCCAAAGTCCTCCCGCTCCACAAACAGAACGAAGTGAGGATTTCCCACGTGTACCACGGCCCCCTCCATCGCGCCCACTCCGGGAATCTCAATCGTTCGCGCCTCAACCCGCGGCACGCCCATCTCGGTCTCAATCTGATAAACCGGACCGTTCGCCTCGATCACGCGGCAGTTCCGCACTCCGCCCAGCGTGCCCAGCGCAACCTCGCGCAAGCCTTGGCTATGCGCCAGCCACGCAGCCACGCAGCGCGTCCCATTGCCCGAAAGCTCCGCCTCGCTCCCATCCGCATTGAAGAGCCGCAGAAAAAAATCGCCATTCGCGCGGTGCTCCAGAAACTCAATTCCGTCCGCGCCAATGCTTGTGTTGCGCGCGCACAGCCTGCGCGCCAGCGCAGCATGGGCGCCCGCCGCATCCGCCTCCTCCACAATCAGGAAGTCGTTGCCGCACGCATGGGCCTTCACAAACGGAATCGTCGCTTGCCCACTCTGTTTGATCTCAGTCCTCCTCTTCGTCGTTGAACGCAACCACCTTGTCCGTGACGTCGCTCGCCACCAACTCAGCCAACAGTTGCTTGTGACGTGCGCTGCTCGCGGAGAGCGTAAACGTCACTCGTTCCCGCTCGCCCAGCCTGTCCCGCTCCACGATATTCAGTCGCAGATGCTCGCGGTCCAGCACCGCCAGAATCGCCGCAAACAGCGAATTCTGGTCGCTCCCGCGCACCTCGTACAGCATCGGGTAGCGCTTCCATCCCGACCGCCCCTCCATCAGGCCGATGAACCGCAGCGCACAGAAGACGATCGCCGTGGAGACCGCCGCGCCCGCATACAACCCCGCTCCGCAGGCCATCCCAATCGCCGCCACCACCCACACCGTGGCCGCGCTGGTCAGCCCCAGCACCCGGCTGCGCGTATGCAGGATCAGTCCCGCGCCCAGGAACCCGATCCCCTGCACAATGTTCGACGCGATCTGTCCCCGGTTCGGGCTACCATCTCCCGCAATCACCACCGAAAGCATCGTGAACAGCGCCGCCCCCATGCAGATCAGCATGTTGGTGCGCAACCCCGACGCCTTGTGCCGCCACTCGCGCTCCAGCCCCACCACGCCGCCCATCGCGCACGCCATCAGCAGGCGCAACGTGGTGCCCTGGGAGAACGCCATCTGTTCGATCGTGCTGAAGTGAATCGGTAAAGTCGCAATCATAGGTATTTTCTCTTCGCTGCGATGGTAGCACCACAGCCGCGAAGGATATTACCTCCCCGTCGTCGAACCCGCCGCCGCATAGTGTTCCGACTGATAAACCCGCGCGCAGGGCTGCCCCGTCCCGCACACAATCGTCAGCTCCTCCAGGGCCTCCGGATGCTCCTCAACCGCCTTCCACACCGCATCGCCTTCGAACGAAACCACGTAAGCCGCCTGCTCCGCCGGCGCCTCTAACGCCACGTGCCAACTGTCGTAGTCGCTCTCATTGATCGTCTGCCGCAGCGGAATGCCCGCGTCCTCGAGCGTCCCAATGTGGTCCGACTCCTGCATCAAAATCGTCGCGTCCGGCGGCAGCTCCTCCAGCACCAGGGCCAGGTTCCGCTCGAACGGCACCCGCGTCGACGAGTTCACCAGCGCCTCCTTCAGCACCAGCGGAGGCGTATAGTTGGCCAGCAGATTGCTGGGGTGGCGCTCGATCGCCTGCGCGCATCGCTGCACCAGCTCCGTCCCATAGACCATCGCCAGAGGGTTTGCCACCGCCACCGCCAGCGCCGCCAGGAAAAACGGCCGCACTTGGATAGGCCGGGGCGTCAGTCCCGGCACTCCGGCTTGGGGCTTAAGCCCCTGGGAGATGCCTTCGCCCTTCGCGGCGCTCCATCTTCGCTCCGCCTCCGCCGTCGCCAGGCAAGCAAACAGCGCAAGCGCTGGCAACAGCTCCATCCCATAGCGCGAGTTGTAGTACGAGTGCGGATAGAGCTGCGGAATAAAGATCGGCACCGACCCGTAGGCCACCGAATAAACATAAAACCCCAGCGGCACCCACAGCAGTAACGACGCGTGCGCGGTTCCTCGCCGCAGCGCAATCCAAAGCCCTGCCACGGCCGCCGCCATCACCGTGAATCCCGTCTCCCACGCCGCCGCCACCACCTGCGCCGTGCGCGTGTAGAACAGCAGCGCCCACCCCACGCTGTGCCATCCGCGATAGTGCTTCGATCCCGGTGGCGAAGTCCTCTTCTCAATCGCCGGGGCCGAGTAGGGCCCGCGCAGAAAGTCCAGCGGATCGTGGTAGAAGTGCTGGTTGTATCCGAGCCACAGCACCGGCCCCGCAATCGCAAGCAGCGTAAACACCGCGAACGCCGCGCCCACGCGACGCCTCATTGCTCCCGCGCGACCCAGCGTCCACGCCACCACGCACCACGCCGCCGCGCCTTGCACCCATCCGTCGTAGCGCGTAAACACCGCCGCAAAGATCAGCACGCCGAGCCAGACCATTCGCCGCGCCGCGCGCGCCTGCTCCGCCGCCCGAATCGCGTCCACGCACTCCACCGTCAGCAGCGTGGTCCAGATCAGCAGCGCAAGGAACAGCGGCTCGGTCATCGCCGTCGTCGCCAGGTACAGCAGGTTCGGATTCAGCGCGTAGAACGCGGTCGCCGCCAGCGCCCAGCGCGGCACAAGCATCCGCCGGCACAGCCGGAAGAGCCCCGCCACGCTCAGCACGTAGCTCGCCAGCGAAGGCCACGCACCGGCGAGCCCGCTCTGCCACCACGCCAGCTTCTGCACAAACGGCAGCATCAGCAGGTGCGGCAGCGGCAGCCACACTCCGCCCAGTTGCACCAGTCCCGGATTGCGCGAGTCCAGAATCCGCCGCGCGATCCCCAGGTGCGCCACCGCATCGCCATACAGCAACGCATAGCCGCGCGAGAAGCACACAATCAGCGCCATGAAGCCCAGCAACACCGCGCCCATCACCACGGGATACATCTCCGCGAATGTCGCCGGCTGCACCTTGTCCGAATAGAAATCCGCCGCATCCGCCGCGCCTGCGCCACTTCCCCCACGCCGCAGGGCCAGCGCTCCGCGCGGAGCCGTTATCGTTCGTTCCGATTTAGACCGACGCGCCGTCAAGATGCGAGATCTCCCGGAACACTTCAAAGCGCGCCTCAATTTCCGAGCGCGTCACCGCCTGCAGCCGCTCTGTGCCAAAGCGTTCGCACGCGAACGAACCCATCACGCCGCCGTAGAACATCGCCCGCCGAAAGACCTCCGGCGTCAGCTCCGGCTGCGACGCAATGTAGCCATAGAACCCGCCGGCAAACGAATCGCCCGCGCCCGTCGGGTCCACCACCTCGGCCAGCGGCAGCGCCGGCGCGCGAAACGGCCTCGGCACCGCACCACCCGCAAACGAACGCGCCCCGAAGAACCCCGTCGCTCCGTACTCCCCATGCTTCATCACCAGCGATCGCGGCCCCATCGCCAGTACCTTCTCCGCCGCGCGCACCGAGTTCTGCTCACCCGAGAGCATCCGCGCCTCGCCGTCGTTGATCAGCAGCACGTCCAGATCGCGCAACACCTTCGCCAGGTTATCTGCGTGGGAGCTGATCCAGTAGTTCATCGTGTCGCCGCACACCATGCGCACCCGCGGCATCTGGCTGCGCACCCGCGCCTGCAGCAGCGGGTCGATGTTCGCCAGAAATAAATACTCGCTGTCGGTATACGCCTCGGGAATCTTCGGCTCGAAGCGCTCAAAAACGTTCAGGTCGGTGCCCAGCGTCTCGGCTTCATTCATCGCCCCTGCGTACGATCCAGTCCAATGAAAGCTCAGCCCCGGCGCTCGCTCGATGCCTCGTATATCGATCCCGCGCGCCTTGAATACAGCCTCGTGCTCCGGCAAAAAGTCCTCGCCAACCACCGCAATCACGCGCACATCGGTGAAGGTGCTCGCAGCCAGCGAAAAGTACGTCGCCGCGCCGCCCAGGCAATGGTCCACCTTGCCATGCGGCGTCGCAATGCTGTCGAACGCCACCGATCCAACCACCAGAATCGCCATGCTCCCGCTTTCCAAAAACAAATATGTAACTTACCTTGAGGCAATTTATTGGATATGTAACTTATTGAGAAGCAATTAATGCAAACAAAACCGTGTATGTAATAAAAACAGTTACAAATACTTTCCCAGCAGCAATTCAAGCCGCTCCCGCGCCGCCTGCGGGATTGCCTCCCGTTCGGTAAGGATGGCAAACTTCAGTGCGCTGGCGCACGCGCATTCCCGTTCCTTCGGCATCCGCGCCACTGCCGCCCTCACCACCTTTGCCGCATTGTCCGAGTTCTGGTGCATCACCGCCACCACCTGCTCCACAGTCACATCGTCGTGCCCCACGCGCCAGCAGTCGTAGTCCGTCACCATCGCCATCGTGGCGTAGCATATTTCGGCTTCACGAGCGAGTTTTGCCTCCTGCAGGTTGGTCATCCCGATCACGTCCGCGCCCCAACTGCGGTACAGGTTCGACTCGGCGCGGGTGGAAAACTGCGGCCCCTCCATGCATACATACGTCCCGCCCCGCTTGCCCACCACGCCCACCTCCGCGCAGGCCTCCGCAATCGCCGAACACACGGTCGCGCACACCGGGTCGCCGAAGCCAACGTGCGCCACCACCCCCTCGCCGAAGAACGTTCCCACCCGTGCGAACGTCCGGTCGATGAACTGGTCTGGAACCACGAAATCCGTAGGCTTATGCTCTTCCTTCAGCGATCCCACGGCCGACACCGACAGGATCCGCTCCACGCCCAGCGCCTTCATGGCGTAGATGTTCGCGCGAAAGTTCAGTTCGCTGGGCAGAATCCTGTGCCCGCGCCCGTGCCGCGCCAGAAACGCCACCCTGCGCCCCTCCAACTCGCCCAGCATGAATGCGTCCGACGGATCGCCGAACGGCGTCTCCACCACATGTTCGCGCACTCCCGTAAGTCCGGGCATGGCGTACAGGCCGCTGCCTCCGATGATGCCAATCTCCGCTGTCTGCAAGTCTTTCGCTCCTCTTCCGGACGCGCCACAGCGCGCCAGCCCTGTCAACTCTTCGCTGCCGGGCCCATCCACAACTTCACTCTTGCCGAATCAAAGTATATCGTCCCTGCGCGCTACTCTTCGCGGCCCATCGCCGCCTTCATTACTCCCGCCGACGACATCATCCGCACCAGCGACAGTCCCGGGTCCGGCAGCCCGGCAGAAGAAAGTTCCGCGGAAGAATGAGCAGAGCCGTCCTTCGCCTTCAGCACCGCCAACTCCAGCGGCGCGTCCGACTGCACGCTCACCACGCTATCGCGCAGCTTGCGCGCCAGCTCCAGAGGAAACCCTTCGCTGACGAAGACCCCCGTGCCATCGATCGTCAACAGGACATCGCCCTCGTTGGTCGAGTAGACCTGTTCGTTCTCGTCCGCCTCGTCCTTGCTGCGCCGCGCCAGCCCCGAGTACTTGCGCGGCAGCTCGTCCGCGTAGACGCGCAGGAACGACCGCGCCGAGTCCTCATTCCTCCACTTCGACTCATACAGCAGCCCAATCGATGCGGTCGACTCCTTCTCCTCCGCCGTCACCGCCGACCGCTTCTGCGCCGCATAGTAGATGCCGCCCCTCCACTCCGGCGCCAGCGCCGCGGCGATCGCATCCCCGCCAAACAGCTCGGTCAAGATCTGCACGTCGAACTCACCCATCACGCCCACGTCGTACGGCGTGTACTGGGCGTCGATCAGCGGATGAATGTCCGGCAGCCGCAGCACGGGCACCGGCGTGTGCGCCATATACGCCTCCGGGTGCAGGACCTCGAAGGTCGATGCCGGAGGGTTTGCCAGCACGGCGCTGAACGCAGCGTCTTTGCCCGCCTTCACCAGGATCGCGTCCTCGAAGCTCATCCCTTCGCTATAGGGGAACAGAAGCGACTGCTGCAGCAGCAACGGGGCCCGCGCCATCATTGGCGATCCGCTGGTGTCCGACAGCGTCTCCTTCAGCCGGTCCATCATCTCCGGCGAGTTCGCCAGCGTCCTGCCCGTGGGCCGCAGCGAGTAGTCCAGGAAGACCACCATCGCCTGCCCTTCGGTCACCGCGTCGCGCGCCGAGTCCGCCTCGTCGGTCTGGATGTGTTCGTTGTCCTCCTGCGCGTTCCTGGCAATCGCCTCCGACCCGACCACCGACCACTTGGTCAGCCCCACCCGCTGGTCCTGCAGCGCATGGGTCAGCTCGTGCGCCAGCACCGGCTTCTGCTCATCCGGCTGGATCCAGTCCAGCAGGTTCACCGTCTTGGTCTTGTCGTCGTAGAACCCCGCCACCTGCTCGGTAAGCAGCCCGATCATGAACGGCCGCAGGTGGAAGTCGCGGTCCAGCAGGCCGAACTTCTTCAGCACAATCTCCTCCCGCGCCAGCCGCTTCGCCCCCTGGTCCTGGTCGAACTTCTCGCGCAGATATTGGTTCACCTCGTCGCGCGTAATCAGCTTGCGCTTCACGCTATGCACAATCGGCAGGCCCGTGTCCGTGCTGGCAAACGACATGATCTCGTCCACCGATCGGAACAGCTCGCTGGCCTGCGCCTTGGTCAGCGGAGCGTGCGTCGCCGCATTCGGCGCAGCGCTCTGCGCAGTCACGGCTGGCGGCGGGTTCGTCTCCTCAGCCGCCGGCGTCTGCGCATCGCACGCGGCGCCGGCGCACAGCGCAACCGCAACCAGCGCCGCCAGCCCGCGCATCCGCAGCCTGCCGCAACCCTCCGCCAACCCGGCCTCTCGCCGCCGCCAACTCGCCATCCACCCTCCGCGCAACCGCGTACGCGGTCGCTATGAGCATTTTCACAGTAGGGTTAGAGCGAAGAGACAGAATCCGGTGTGGTTTTCTCTCATGGAAAACCACATTACGCGATCTTTCCGATGCCAGGTGACTGTGAAAATGCTCTAATTAACAGTGTACGCACTTCCGCACAGACTCCGAAATGTCCGCCGACCTTCAATCCGACCAGTCCCTCCAGCCCGCGCCTCACGCCGCCGACGCGCCCCTCGCCGCCCTGCTGCGCGCCGCCGCCATCGCTCCGCTCGACGACACCGGATGGCTCCGCGTCACCGGCCCCGACCGCCTGCGCTGGCTCAATGGAATGCTCACCAACTCCATAGCGCAGCTCGCCCCCGGCGAGGGCTGCTACAACTTCGCGCTCAACGCCCAGGGCCAGATCCAGGCCGACCTCACCGCGTTTCTGCTCGAAGACTCCATCCTGCTCGAGACCAGCCGCGATCAGATCGAAAAGCTCCTTGCCCACCTCAACCGCTTCATCATCATGGACGAGGTCGAGCTGGCCGACATCACCGCCGAGCGCAGCGACCTGCTCGTGGCAGGCCCAGACGCAGGCCGCCTTCTCGCCGCCATCGGCCTCTCTTCTGCGCCCCTTGCTCCGCCGCAACTGACTCACCTCAGATGGCAATCGGCCTCCGTCGATCTCATCCACGCGCATAGCCCGCTCGTCCCGAAGTTCGAGATTTGGACGGATTCCTCCGCCTTCGATTTGATCGCCCATGAACTTCGCAATGCCGGAGCGTTCGAAGTTGACTCAGCAGCTCTCGGACAGCTCCGCATCCTCGAAGGCACGCCCCGCGTCGGTACGGACATCACGGACCGCAACCTGCCGCAGGAGACCGGCCAAACCCGCGCCCTGCACTTCACCAAGGGCTGTTACCTCGGCCAGGAGATCGTCGAGCGCATCCACTCGCGCGGCGGCGTCCACCGCGCCTTCAGCGGCTTCGCGCTCACCGGCGCACTGCCCGCCCCCGGCACGCAGCTCGAAGCCGAAGGCAAGTCCGTCGGCGAGCTCACCAGCGTTGCCGCCATTCAACTCCCGGATCAACCCGCGCCCATTCAGCTTGCCCTCGGCATCATCCGCCGCGAGGCCCTCGAAAATGCTCAGGCCCGCAACCTCACCCTCACCTACCCTGGAGGCACCGCAACGCCCATCGCCCTGCCCTTCGCCGTCCCCTAGGGCAATTTCTTTTGCTCGTCATTCTGGCGCAGCCAGAATCTCTGTATTTTGCCGTTACCGCGCCAATCCGTATCCGAACCAACCGAAAGAGTGCTAAATATGTCCGATCAGAACAAGCCCTTCGTCGTCACCGACCGCCGCAAGTTCACCTCCGACGGGACCCCGCGCCCCGACGCCGACCCATCCCCCGAGCGCGAAGCCCGTGAGTCGAGTGAAATTCACGTCGCACCGCCCGCCCCCGCGCCTCCGCTCGAGTTCAAGTCCCCCCACGCCGCGCCCGCCCCGCCCGCGCCGTCCGCCGCGGCCGCTCCCGAACCTCCCGTCGAAGCCGAACTTCCGCCGACGCCAACCGCCAGCCAGATGGAGCAGGCCAACGCCGCCTACCAGCAGACCGCCGACCACCTCGACACCGCCGTCCGCGCCGCCAACCCCGGCATGGACCATCCCCCCGCCATGAGCTTCGAGCAGATCGTCCATTCCATCTACATGACCGCCATCCTGCAGCTCGGCGGCGCGACCAAGCCGGGCGAGCAGCCCAAGATCGACCTCATGGGAGCGCGCCAGAGCATCGATATGCTCGCCATCCTCGCCGAAAAAACCAAGGGAAACCTCACGCCCGCCGAGTCCCAGCTCATGGACAATGCTCTCTTCGAGATTCGCATGGGTTTCCTCGAAGTCACCCAGGCCCTCGCCCGCTCCGCCGCCAACCGCCAACCCCCACCCCCGCCCGGCGCACCCGGCGCGCCCGGCCGCCCCACCATCGTCCGCTAGAGACCAATGCAAGCAACACTGACCTTCCTCGGCAGCGGCACCTCGATGGGCGTCCCCACGCTGGGATGCGACTGCGCCGTTTGCGTCTCCGCGATCTCGCCCGCGCCCGGCGTTCCCGCGCCCTCTCCGCGCAACCGCCGCACCCGCCCCTCGGTCCTCGTCGCCTGGGAGGGCCACAACATCGTCATCGACACCGGTCCCGACTTCCACGCCCAGGCCATTGCCGCCGGCATCCACCGCCTCGACGCCGTCCTCTACACGCACGGCCACGCCGACCACGTCCTCGGCATGGACGACCTCCGCCCCCTCACCTTTCACAACACCGACAACCTTCCCCTCTACGCTGACGAGCAGACCGCCCTCACCATCGAGCGCATCTTCAACTACACCTTCGCCGCCGGCCACCGTTACCCCACCAGCGCCCGCGTCGCCCTGCACCGCATCCCCACCACCCCCGGCGCGGAGGTTGTCCTCTTCGGCGCGCGCTTCCTGCGCGTCCCCGTCACCCACGGCCGCCAGACCATCTCCAGCTTCCGCTTCGGCTCCGCCGCCTATCTCACCGACCTCAGCGACCTTCCCCCCGAAAGCCTTCCGCTGCTCGCCGGCCTCGACCTCCTCATCCTCGACGCCCTGCGCCGTGAGCCCCACCCAACCCACTCGACCCTCGATAACTCCATTGCCCTCGTCGAGCGGCTCAAGCCCCGTCGCGCCTTCTTCACCCACATCTCCCACGGCCTCGACCACGACTCCACCAACGCCGCGCTTCCGCCTAACATCCGCCTGGCCTACGACGGCCTGCAACTCACCTTCGACATCGCCTCTGATCGCTGACCACTGACCACTTGAACATCTACCGCCAACTCGACGAACTCCCCGCACCGGCCACCCCCGTTGTCGCCACCATCGGCAACTTCGACGGCGTGCATCTTGGCCATCAGGGAGTCATCGCCGAGGTCATCAGCCGCGCCCGTTTTCTCGGCGGCCAATCCCTCGCCATCACCTTCGATCCCCATCCGGCCCGCGTCCTCCACCCGGAGAGGCCGCATCTCTTCCTCACTCCGCTGGCCCGCAAGCTGGAACTGCTCGCCGACACCGGAATCGACGCGACCCTGGTTCTGCCCTTCACCGACGAGCTTCGCCGCAGTTCCGCCCGCGACTTCGCCGCCAGCGTCCTGGCCCGCGCCCTCCACGTCACCGAGGTCCACGAGGGCGCCAACTTCCGCTTTGGCCATCAGGCCGAGGCCGGCGTCACCGGCCCAACCGGCCTGCAGGCCCTGGGCCGCGAACTCGGCTTCTCCGTCACCATCTACGACGCGCTCAGCCTGCGCGGCGGTCCGGTCTCCTCCGGCCGCATTCGCGCCCTCATCGCCGCGGGCGACGTCAGCCAGGCGCGCGCCCTGCTCGGCCGCCCCTTCGCCGTCGACAGCACCCCCGCCTCCGGCCGCGGCTACGGCGCCCGCTACGCCGTTCCCACCATCAATCTCGCGCCCTACCCGGAGCTTCTTCCCGCCCACGGCGTCTACGTCACCACCCTCACCGTCGGAGAGGAGACCTTCCACGCCGTCACCAACGTCGGCATCCGTCCCACCTTCGGCGCCGCATCCTTCGCTGTCGAGTCCCACCTGCTGGACTTCCACCCCATCCCGCTCACCGGGCAGACCCCGTTGCGCCTCACCTTCCTGCTCCGCCTGCGCCCCGAGCAGCGCTTCGCCGACGTCGAAACCCTGCGCGCCCAGATCGCCCGCGACGTCGCCCGCGCCCGCCGCTTCTTCGCCCTCTGCCGCAAGTAGCCAACAAAAGAGTCGTCATTCTGGCGAAGCCAGAATCTCCGTATTTGCGTTTGCATTGCATTTGCGACTCACTTCTTGCCTGATACTCTTCCAATATGAAGCAGCTTCCAGAAATCAAAGTGGAAATCGAGCGCCTTGCTAAGTTGATAGACGCTAACGAAGATCAACTGCCGACCTATGGGGTATCGGAACAGAGCGGAAGGCCTCACATTGAGGTCGACGACCTCGGTTATCACTACGTCAATGCTGAACGTGGCCACGAATTCAAACGATTGACGACGTGGGAGCTCGATCAACTTTTATATGCTGTATTCCAAGCTGTGACTTTTAGGCTAGCGATCAATTTCGAGCTACGTCACCGGATAGAGGGGAAGGACTGTAGAAGGTTGGCGTTCCAGAAGCAGATTGAATTGCTCTCAGTCTTTCCCCATAAATGGGATGAATGCCGATCAAACGAGATTAGTGAAATCCTTAAGGATCATCCGTTTGATGACAACAGGAGTGCGCGAGCAACGTTTTGGGGGCAGCTTCGGAAGCAGGGCTGCTCTCCTGAAGAAATATGGAAGATAGCTGGCGAGAAATACCCCCCGCCGGAAGGATGGACTCTGGAACCAATGGGAGGGCTGAAGCGAGAGTCTGAAAATCACTCTGAAGCGACAAACTCCGCGACGGTCTAGGAGGATTGTCGACACTCCCGCAAGTACTACATCTGCCCTCTGCAACTCGCTGGCCTGATCTACTGACTCGCTGGCCCCGTCGTCCCATCCCCCGCCGCACTCGGCGCGGCCTTCGGCGCTGCATTCTCGTCCGGCTCGATCGCGTCCGGGTCCGTCTCCACCGGCGCCTTGGGAATCTGCTTCACCACGGGCGAACCCGCCGGCGGCGTCAGCGGAACCTCCAGCTCCTTCTTTGGAGCGTTCCCCTCCGGGAACGCCTCATCCGGCTTGCCGGTAATTGCCGCCCGCATGAAGTCCATCCACATCGGCAGCGCCGCCCGCGCGCCAGTCTCCTTTTCGCCAAGTGTCTGCCGGTCGTCGAAGCCGATCCACGTCCCGCACGTCACCGACGGCGAGAACCCGATGAACCACGCGTCCGTATAGTCGTTGGTCGTCCCCGTCTTGCCGCCCAGGGGATGCTTCAGTGCCGCCGCCGCCGCGCCCGTTCCATGCTGCGTCACCGCCTGCAGGAACTGCATCATCGTCCGCGCCGTCTCCACCGAGATCACCTCCACAACCTGTGGCGGAGGCTCCTCCATCGGCAGTCCATCCGCGCGAACCACCTTGCGAATGGTGTGCGGCTCGATCCGTATCCCGTCGTTGGGAAAGACGCTGTACGCCCCCACCTGCTCGATCAGCGAGATGTCCGCCGCGCCGATCGCCACCGGCAGGAACGCCGGAATGTTGCTGGTCACTCCAAAGCGGTGCGCTGTCGCGATCACCGTTGCGATCCCCACCTTGTCGGCCAGCTTCAGCGCCGGAATGTTGCGCGATTCGGCGAACGCATTCAGCAGGGTGATCGTCCCCTTGTAGTCGCCCTCGTAGTTGTGCGGCGTGTACGGCCCGTTGGGCGTCGAGAAGCTCACCGGCCCGTCCACGATCAGGTCGTTCGGCTTGGCCCCCGCCTCCACCGCCGTCGTATAAACATACGGCTTGAAGGACGAACCCACCTCCCGCTCCGACTGTGTCGCCCGGTTGAACTGCGAGAGCGCGAAGTCCCGCCCGCCCACCATCGCCAGGACCTCGCCGTTCGAGTTGTCCACCGCCATCAGCGACGCCTGCGCGCCCGTGTCCTGCTCCAGTTGCGCGTGCTGCACTCCGTTGGCCGAGCTCTCGCTCAGCCGCACATACACCACGTCCCCCACTGTAAGAAAACTGTCCCCAGCCGTCTTCTGCGTCCACGCCCAGTCCGCTGGAGTCATCACCGCCCGCGTCGACCCGATCTTCACCATCACCCGCTCCGGCTCCGCCTCCGTCACCAGCGCGTGATAGTATCCGCCGCGCTCAATATTGCCCGCCCAGTCCGGATGCCTGTACGTCTCCAAATCACTTCCCGCTGCCGCCACATTCTGCAGGTTCCCCTTCCACCCATGCCTCCGCTCGTAGACCGCCGTCCCGTCCAGCACCGCCTTGTTGGCCACCAGTTGCAGGTCCAGGTCGAGCGTCGTATACACCTTCAACCCCGCGCCCTGCACCTCTTCGGCTCCGTACTCCTTCTCCAGTTGCTGCCGCACCTCCTCCACGAAGTACGGCGCAACCGAGTTGGGCGGCGGCTCAATCTTCAGCCCCAGCGGCGTCGCCTCGGCCGCCTCCTCCTGCTCGCGCGTGATCTTCCTGTCCGCCAGCATCTCGCTCAGCACCAGGTTGCGCCGCCGCAGCGCCCGGTCTGGGTGGTTCACCGGCGAGTAGTACTCCGCACCCTTGGGCAGCGCCGCCAACAATGCCGCCTCCGGCAGCGTCAACTCCCCCACATGCTTGCTGAAGTAGTACTCCGACGCCGCCTCGAACCCATACGTCCCATGCCCCAAGTAGATCTGGTTGGCGTACATCTGGAAGATCTGGTCCTTGGTGAAGACCCGCTCGATCTGCACCGAGAGCAATATCTCCTGCAGCTTGCGCCCGTACGTCTTCTCGTTCGACAAAAACAGGTTTCGCGCCAGTTGCATGGTCAGCGTCGACGAGCCCTGCGCCCGGCTGCGCGAGTGGATGTCGCGCCAGGCCGCGCCCACCGCCCGCACCAGGTTCACTCCCCAGTTCCGCTCGAAGGTCTTGTCCTCAATCGACAGCAGCGCCTGCCGCAGCACCGGCGGAAACGCCGTATACGGCAGCACCACCCGCCGCTCCAGCGCGAACGAGCCAATCTCCCGCCCATGGATGTCCAGCAGCTCGGTCGTCGTCTCCGGCCTGTACCGTTGCAGCTCGTCGATCTGCGGCAGGTCGATCGAGTACACCAGCATCAGCCCGCACAGTACCCCGAAGACCGCCGACAGCCCAAGCAGCACCGTGAACGTCGCCCGCGCAGCAAGGTGCCGCGAGGCATACTCCGGCCCGCGCAGCAGGTTCCCGCCGGAGAAGCGCCCGAAAAATCTGCGCCACCACCCCTGCTTCTCCGGCTCCGGGAACTTTAGTTCGTCACTGAATAAACTGGGCACCGCACCCTCACCATAGCACGGCAAACCGCCCCATTTTCCCTGCAAATCCCCCAATCCAGCCACGCCTGTTAGTCAGCTAGATTCGCGCTTGCCAGGCGGTGGCTCAACCGAGGATGGTCCCATCCCGCTCGATTGACGACTGGATTAGTCCTATATATAATCCACTTAGTAGTGCAGCACTTACCCGTGCTGGATAGGTCTTTCCCCATGAGTCCGCAGACGTTTCCGCTCTCCGATCTCGCCGTTGGCGCCCACGCCCTCATCTCCAGGATGGGGGACGACCCGCATCTCTGTTATCTGCGCTGCATGGGCTTCTGTCCCGGAGCGCATGTGGAGCTGGTCCGGCGCGTCTCCGGCGGCGCGCTCTCGGTCTACCGCGTGGACGACGCCGATGTCGCCCTGCGCCAGGCGACGGCGGCCCTCATCTCCGTCAGGATGGAAGGCTGAGTGGGAGTCTTCCGCACGGTAGCGATTATTGGCCCTCCCAATGTAGGCAAGTCCACCGTCTTCAACCGGCTCACCGGCCTGCGCCAGAAGGTCGGCAACTACTCCGGCGTCACCGTGGAGCAGCACGAAGGGCTGATCAAGGGAACCCGCACCCGCCTGCTGGACCTGCCCGGCGTATGGAGCCTGGAAGGCGATGAGTCGGTGGCCACGTCGGAGGACCAGTGCATCGCCGTGCGCGCCTTGCGCGGCGAGATCGAAGGCCAGCCGCGGCCCGAGGCCGTCCTCCTCATCCTCGATGCCACCCAGCTTCACCGCCAGATGACGCTCGCCCGCCAGGTGATCGCGCACCATCTTCCCACGCTGGTCGTCGTCAATATGACCGACGTTCTGGCCGCGCGCGAGGGTTATCTCGATCCCCTCTCACTGGCCCAGGCGCTGAACTCGCCGGTCGCCATGGTCAGCGCCGGCACGGGCAGCGGCATGGATGCGGTCCGGCGCTTTGTCGGCGCCAAGACCGCCTCGGCCAAGTCCCCGCTGCTTCCCGTAATGCAGCCCCGCGTCGAGCAGCGCCAGATCGGCTGTCCGCGCAGCATGTCCGAGATTGAGAACCAGGGCCTCTACCGCCGTCCTCTGCCCTCCGAGTGGTCGCGCCGCATCGACCGCGTCGCGCTACACCCCGTCTTTGGCCCAGCCCTGTTTTTCATCATTACCCTGGGTGTCTTCCAGACCGTCTTCCGCGTCGCCGCTCCGGCCAGCGCTCTCTTCCAGAGGCTGCTGAACGCCTTCGGCTTCTGGTTCGGCGGCTTCATTCCCGCGGGCGTCGTGCATTCGCTGGTGATCGGCGGCCTGTGGACGGGCGTCGTCTCGGTGCTCACCTTCCTGCCGCTGATCCTGCTTCTCTTCCTGGTCATTGCGTTGCTGGAGGACTCCGGCTACATGGCGCGCGCCGCTGTCATCGCCGACCGCACCATGTACCGCTTCGGCCTCAGTGGCCGTTCTTTTTTGCCGTTGCTGTCTGCCTATGCCTGCGCGGTTCCCGCCATCATGGCCACGCGCACCATCTCATCGCGCCGCGACCGCCTCACCACCATCCTGGTCGCCCCCTTTATGACCTGCTCGGCGCGGCTGCCGCTCTACACCATGATCATCGCCGCCTTCATCCCCGACCGCCCCGTTGTCGGCCAGTTCCTGGGCCTGCGCGCCTGCGCCATGATGGGCCTCTACGCCATCGGGATGGTCGCCGCGCTCATCACCTCGCGCCTGCTGCACATGTCGCTGCTGCGCAAGGACGACGCGGCCTTCGCCATCGAGCTGCCCGAGTTCCGCCTTCCTCTCTGGCGTTCGCTGGGAATCAATCTGCTCGACCGCGCGCGCATCTTCGTCCGCCAGGTGGGCACCATCATCCTTTTGACCAGCCTCGCCGTCTGGGTGCTGGCCAACTTCCCCGTGCATCACGGCCAGCTCAGCCCCATCGGGCAGAGCTACCTCGGCTCCATCGGCAACGCGATGGAGCCCGCGCTGCGTCCGCTTGGCCTCGACCGCAACGTCGGCGTCGCCCTGCTCACCGCATTCGTCGCGCGCGAAACCGTCGTCAGCACTCTGGGCACGCTCTACCAGACGCCCCAGGTCGGCCTCGCGCTGCGCCACTCCATCGGCCTCGCCGGCGCGCTCTCCCTGCTTGTCTTCTTCGCCCTGGCCATGCAGTGCACCTCCACGCTGGCCACCGTCAAGCGCGAGACCAACAGTTGGCGATGGCCCATCTTCCAGTTCGCCTACATGAGCGCCATCGCCTACACCATGGCCTGGATCACCTTCCGCCTCAGCCTCTGGCTGCTGTAGCGAATAATCTCGACGCGACGCAAACCCCCAATGCGTGGCACACTGTTACGCATGGACACCCGGGACACGGAACATCTCATTGACGCGCTCACCAGCAACTGGCAGACGGAGATGCGCGGCTTTCACACCTACGACGCGCTCTCGCGTCAGGCCATCGACCCGCAGCAGTGCCGTTCGCTGCACCATCTTGCCCTGGCCGAGCAGCACCACGCCGATCTCTGGGCCAGCCGCCTCACCGCCCTCGGCGCGCCCGTGCCGGAGTACTCCGGCTCGGAATCCGGCGACGCCGACTCGCTGGCCAACCGCATCGGAGGCCTCGACCTCGCCCTGCGCCGCCTGGAGCTGGACGAGAGCCGCGACATCGCACGCTACGGCCATCAGATCCAGGACCTCGGCGATCCGCCCACCATCGACATTCTCAACCAGGTGATCGAGGACGAGCGTGAGCACTACATCACTCTGGGCAACCTCATCCGCCACCACCTGCCGCCCACCCAGCTCGACCCCGACCAGGCCAAGCGCGCCTTCGACGATCTGATGGCCGCCCGCACCAAGGGCCAGCCCCAGGCCGCCAGTTGGATCGGCGACGCCATCTACGGCGTCAACGACGGACTGGGCGCCATCTTCGGCATCGTCTCCGGCGTGGCCGGGGCCACCGAGCGTAGCCCCAGCGGAGCGCATTACGTCCTCATCGCCGGACTCGCCGGCATGATCGCAAGCGCGCTGTCGATGGGATCGGGCGCCTATCTCGCCGCCAAGAGCGAGCGCGAGATCTACGAGGCAGAGTACGAGCGTGAGCGCGAGGCCGTCGAGTACAACGAGGCCGAGGCGCGCGAGCTGCTCTCGCTGACCTACCAGATTCGCGGCCTCACCGCCGAGGACGCCGACCACTTCGTCGGCCACATCGCCAAAAAGAAGGGCCAGCTCGTCGAGGCGCTGGCCCGCGAGCGTCTGCACACCACCGCGGAGGGCCTCAGCAAGCCCTGGGTTTCGGCCACCTCCGGCGCGCTCTCCACCGCCATCGGCGCGCTCATCCCGGTGCTTCCGTTCTTCTTCATGAGCGGGATTCCGGCCATCATCGTCGCCGCCGTCATCTCGCTGCTTGCGCACTTCGCCGTGGGCGCGGCTAAGTCGCTCATCACCATCCGCTCCTGGTGGTCCAGCGGCCTGGAGATGACCGCCGTCGGAGCGCTGGAAGGAGCCGTCACCTACATCATCGGCGTCGGCATCGGCCACCTCGCCGGCTCATAACCGGAGGGAGCAGGGGGCTTCAGCCCCCCTGAAAAAAGCCACCCAACTCATGGGCTTTAGCCCCGGGTCATCTGTAGGATTTTACCGCCGAGGTCAAGGGTATTGGTGTCTGGATTACGTCGTCGCCGCTCTTGGTGGGGTTTCAAGAGCACCTCTCCTACTATCTGTGCCCTGACGCCTGTTCTTGACGCCATTGACGAAATTCCTGAGTTCCTGGAGGTCCCCTCGCATCTGATCAATCGTTCTTGCCGCTGGCGGCCTTCCGGCAGCACGATCATGGCCAGAGTATTCCGACGCCCGTTTCATAGCAAAAAACACCGTCTTATGGTCCTCATCCGAGACAGATACGCCTCGAAGTGCGAGCGTTTTGACTTCTGCTTGAAAGCGCCCAACAACTTTATTGAACAAGCATTCTTCGACTGCTCGCTCCCAACTTTCGCGAAGTTTTGTATAAAAGCTTTCCATCTGTTTCAGATACTCATCCGGCGGACAATTTGTTTGACTTCTCATGCGTGCAAGCATGCTCTCCAGAACTGTCATTCGCTCCGATACGCTCTTTACTTGCCACGGTCCGTCATCGCTCGAGATGGTGCCAAAGACGGATTGTGGTCCGCTGTATATCCAATTTCTGCTCACAGGGATGCCTGCCTCAGCTGCTGCTGACCAAAGCTCGTAATAGAAACCAAGGTCATGGGTAAAGACGATTACTTGGGATCGGATACGTGCTTCTTGGACTAAACGCTCGGCAATACTTGATATGTGCAGGTGGTCAAGCGAGGATACTGGATCATCAACGATAATTCCGTCATGTCCAGGAATTCCTGCTATTTCTGCAAAGAAACAGGCAAGAGCCAAGCCGCGAAACTCTCCCTCGCTCAAAATTTCTGACGATAGATTGCGCCCGCTTTTGTTGAGGGCAACACCCATGTATCCGACGCCCTTTTCGGTTCTGCTCTGGACGGTAATTGGCAAGTAATCTAGTCCAATGAACGCCACTTCATCCTTGATTCGCCTTTCAAAATCAGATGTGAGATGCGCCTCTCGAAGTTGAGTGTTTTTTCTTGAGATAGCATCGGTGCCGCATTGAGCTTTACATCGCTTCAGAGCTTCAGATGTCTTCAAATCCGACAGGCGCTCCTGGTAAATACGTTTATTGCCATGGAACTCTTTTTGATCCAGAAGTTCTTTGTGCTGTTCGGTCAATGTCGTCAATGTTGTAGAGTCCTGGATTTGTTGACTCAGGGAGGAACTTTCCTCCGCTAAGGAAGAACTCATTGCGTCTAGATCAGCGAGGACACTTGGATCAGTTTCTGAGAGCGATGTGAATTCGTCTAACCCCGAAAGGCAATCCAATAAGCGGCTCTTCGCGGCCGAGAGCGCCATGGCGGTAGCCTTGACTTTGTCTATCAAGCTGTTCCCGTTCTGTCTAATTTCTGAAATTTGGGCCAAGGGTAGCTCAATATCCAGTGCGGTCGGAATGGAAATACCCTTGACAGCTTGTATGTCTTCAGCAAGTTCACGCTCTCGGCGACTGTACTCTCGTTGAGAGGTATCTTCCAGGAACGACCTAAAGCGGGCCATTCTTTCACTTGCACTTGCGCTATATGGCTGTTGGCACAAGAGACAAACCCTGTCGGCTCCTGTTTCAGGGAATGTTGAGCCCGGATATAGTTCAGCGTTGAATGCCTCAGCTTGTTTGTAAAGCAGGCGCCACGCTTGAGCGAGCGGAGCATCGGGTAAAGGATCACTGTCGAATTGGCCGCGAGCTGCGATTGTTGCCGCTTCCTGCGCACTTGTTGCAGCCTCAAACTTTGCGCGGGAATTTTGAATACTGTCCGCATTCAATTTCGTCGTAATGCCATCGAGACGGGCGTGGAGCGCTTTGGTCGCCTGGATAAGGCGGGTGTTCCTTGCCAATATTTGTGCAGGTTCGGATATCTTTTTGATTTCGTTTTCGAGTTGTACGAGCTTATCGTCTAGCGCCTGATTCCAGGTGCCTTGTGTGTCTATATCCTGCAAAGATGGCAAACCGCTGACGGCTCCCATTAGGGACAGCTGGGAGGAGAAAGTTTTGTATTTCTGACTTCGGGACGTTGGCAGAGGGACATTAATTTTTGCCGAGATTGCCAGAATCTCCGTATCTAGGATCCCGGTAAGCGTTCTACAGACGTCGCCAAGGGCTGGCAGAATATCCAGGCCCATTGGGAGGAATTCGATCTTATTTTGCCTATCGGCATATAGGGGCGCGGTGGTTGCGTCAAAAACGGAAATATAAGCAAGTTCGTCCGGAGATGGGGTGCCGTCCTTCCATTGCACGGTGTGATCAGTTGTACCCACCCGGTACGCAACTGCGGCGGTCGCTGGACCCCGTGCTGGCGATCCGTAAACGTTTCCGAGAATGGTCTGTTTGTTGTCGTGCCTCGAACGACAGAGTTGCCGCAGGATTCTTCCGTAGCCGGTTTTTCCACTGCCGTTATATCCGTAGACAATCGTTATCCCTTGCGGGGCAAACTGCATGGTCTGGTTGGGAGCGAGTTGGTTGGCGTTTTTCACGTCGCTTACGGAAATGAGAATGGTGGAATCATGAGATGTACCTGTCCGGCCAGATAGATGACTAGCAGCAAGAGCGGTGCAATTGCCTGCGGTACAAAGTCCTTCTGTAGCTTTCAAATTTGCAAGGACTTCTTGCATGTCGTTTGGGGTTAGGCTGGTCCGTTGCGCAATCCTACGAATGAGATCGCGCATCCAATTGGGGCATGCGTTCGAAAAGCTCAGAATTTCTTGGTTGATCGACATGACGATCTCCTACTTGTACAGACATTACGCCGTCGGGCCGCGATTAGGGAGTGTCTTTAGCACTCCTCTGATTGCCGGGTGCCCCATTCATGCGCAGTCGCATCGCGCATGGGTGGGGCTGATGCCGCCATCGCCGGGCACAAAATCTTCTGCAAAAACCTCAGCAAATCCGCGTGTCAAGCCCCTCGACCCGCCAAAATCCACTCAACCACTACAAAACAAAAGAGAAAAAACTTCACCGCAAGTGGCATAGTAGTTATGCTCGAAGGCATATAATTAAAGCAGTAGAGAATAAACAGACTCGGCCAACAGCCGGGCCTTCGCATTTAACGCAACAGTCACCGCCGCAACTCATTGCGAATGACTATTTTAGATGTAACATCAATGCAATGACTATTTTACAGGATAAATTCGTAAATCCGGCCGATTTTCACCCATAACCCAAATGTTTAGACGACTTTACCCGTAACCCGTCAGGAATGACGACTTTGCCGTCCAGCACCCCACGCAATCGACTGATTCCATTCCACTTGGACGAAATCCCCCCGAAAGGGGGGGTGGGGGGGGTGCAGGCGAACAAACAGCGAGCAAACGGCGAACAAACGACGGAGTCGCCTGCGTCGCTCAATTCCGCGGATTATCGCCAAACGCTCCAGCCTCTTCGGTTCAGGCTGTAGAAGAGCACGGCGAGGCAGCTTCCGCTGAGCGCCAGCAGCCCGCAGCCGGGAGCGATGCGCCCGAAGAGCAGGTCGCCGACGCCGAAGAGCATCGCGTACACCAGCGTGAAGCCCAGCACCCAGTGGAAGAAGTTGTATCCCAGCGTGGAGTCCACCTGCTCCCGCGCCTCGGCGAAGCGCCGCCAGCCCAGCGCCGCCGGCCGCACGCGGTCGTAGAAGGCCTGCAGCGTCGCCTCCGTCTCGGGCTGCGTGGCCAGCGTCACCGTTAGCCAGATCGCCGTGGTCAGCAGGGTCGTCGTCAGCATGAGCCACGCGAAGGCGTGCGGATCGTCCTGGTTCAGCGGCGCCAGCGCCAGCGCCGGGTCAATGCGGTGCAGCGCGCGGACGGCGGGCATTCCCCACCCGCTCTCCAGCGTCAGCGAGATGGTGGCCGCCGCGGTCATGGCGGCGATCTCGCTCCAGGCGTTGATGCGCCACCAGTACCAGCGCAGGATGAAGACCAGTCCCGCGCCCGCGCCGAGCGAGAGCAGGAACTTCCACGCCGTGGCAATGGAGGCGCCATGGGTGAGCATGAATCCCATCGCGCTGGCCGAGAGCACCGCAACCAGAATCGTCGCCACGCGCGACGCGGCTACATAGTGCCGCTCGCTGCGATCCGGCGCAAGGAACCGTTTGTAGATGTCGTTGATCATGTACGACGCGCCCAGGTTCAGATGAGTCCCGACGGTGGACATGTACGCCGCTGCGAAGCCCGCCAGCATCAGCCCGCGCAGGCTGGGCGGAAGATAATGCACCATCACCCAGACGTACGCTCCCTCCATCCCTCCCTGCGCGGCGGTGGGATTGGGCAGCAGGACGAGCGCGACGAGAGCGGTGAGAATCCAGGGCCAGGGACGCAGCGCGTAGTGCGCAATGTTGAACCACAGCGTCGCGCCAAGGGAGTGCTTCTCGTTCTTGGCGGAGAAGATGCGCTGCGCGATGTATCCGCCGCCGCCCGGCTCGGCCCCCGGATACCAGCTCGCCCACCAGTTGAGCGAGAGCAGCACAAGGAAGCTGAGGAAGAACGGCGACGCTGACGACGGAATAAACGCCAGCGTGTCGCGCGCGTGTCCATTGACGGCGTGCGTGGCGTCGAATGCGCGAACGTGCGCGGCCAGCGGCCCCATTCCGCCGACGGCATGGACGGCGAAGTAGGCCAGCAGGATGACCATGGACATCTTGAGGACGAACTGGACGAGGTCGGTCCACAGCACAGCCCACAGGCCGGAGACGGCGTTGTAGGCCAGGGTGAGCGCGAGGCAGCAGAAGACTCCGGTGAGCTGCTGGCGCGTGGTGGTGAGGCCGAGGGTGAGCGCGAGAATCTTCGCCATCGCCAGGTTCACCCATCCCATGATGATGGTGTTGACGGGGAAGGCGAGGTAGACGGCGCGGAATCCGCGCAGGAAGGTGGCGGGCGGGCCCGCGTAGCGCAGCTCGGCGAACTCCATGTCGGTCAGCACGCGCGCGCGCCGCCAGAGCGGAGCGAAGAAGAAGACGGTGAGCATCCCGCTGAGCAGGAACGACCACCAGAGCCAGTTGCCCGCGATCCCCTGCGCGTAGACGAGGCCGGTGACCACAAGCGGCGTGTCCGCGCCGAAGGTGGTGGCCACCATCGACGTGCCGGCCAGCCACCACGAGACGTTGCGCCCGGAGAGGAAGAACTCCCCGATGTTGCCCGACGCGCGCCGCATATAGAAGAAGCCGATGGCCAGGTTCAGCGCGAAGTACGCGGCGATCACCAGCCAGTCGAGCGGGGTCAGAATCATCGGTCCTCTTTATGGTGCGCCACTCGGCCCTTACTGCTTCGCCAGGTCGAAGACCTTCTCCATGGGCGTCCAGCGGCGCACCGGGTCCGCGCCCTCCGGCACGTCCTGGAACTCCGCCATCGACGCCTCCCACTCCTGCACCTTGGGATTGGCGCGGTCCATGGCGGCCTTCTTGTCCAGCGAGAAGCTGTCGTTCACGTCCATGATCATGAACATGCGCGTGCCGGTGAGATAGATCTCCATATCGACGACGCCGGCGGCATATAGGCTGTCGCGCACCTCCGGCCATATCTTCTCGTGGCGGCGCTTATACTCGGCGATCTTCTTGGGGTCGTTCTGCAGGTCGAACGTAAGACAGTACCTTGGCATTGCTCCTCCGTGGTTCGATTGTGTCGCGGCGGCTGCTCTTGGGGATTGCAACTCGCCTGAGTAGCCCGCCGCGCTTCCCTGAGCAGCCTATCATCGCGCATCCGCCGCTCGCAAAGGCTGGGTATTGAATCCGCCTCGTGCTACCCTCAGAGCGCGGCGAAAATGCGTGAAACGCGGAAGAGGTTCGCGTGAATGGAGCGGAACACCGCGCGCGAACGTGCATGAATTCAGAGCGAAGCGAATGGGGAAGCCGAGCAGCATCGACCCAATGCGCGCAACCGCGTGTCTCCGTGGTGAGACGTACGGCGGGATTGCGCGCCGCTGCATCTCGTTGGGCGCTTCGATAGCATTGGCAATATGCTGTGCGATGGGTCTGACGATTAGCCTTGCAACCACGGCGCACGCGCAGACCCAGGCCACAACTCTCCCTCTGCTGCTTCCCTCCGCGACCGCCTTCGACGCGGCTGGCAATCTCTACTTTGTCGAGACCGGCAACCACGTCGTGCGCAAGATCACGCCCGCCGGAATTATCACCACGGTCGCGGGCAACGGCGTGCAGGGATTTGCCGGCGACAGTGGATTAGCCACGTCTGCGGAACTCGACTCGCCCGCCGGACTTGCGCTGGACGCGGCTGGCGATCTCTTCATCGCCGACAGCCATAACCATCGTGTGCGCGAGGTCGCCGCCGCGACGGGAGTGATTGCGACCATCGCAGGCACGGGCGTAGCAGGTTTCTCCGGCGATGGAGGCATGGCGACGGCGGCCAGGCTCGACCTGCCCACCGCTCTCGCGCTGGATACGGCTGGCGATGTGTATGTCGCGGACACCGAGAACCACCGCGTGCGCAGGATCGCGGCGGCGACTGGCGTCATAACGACCGTCGCGGGCAACGGCATCGAGGCCTTCGCCGGCGACAACGGCCCCGCCACGGCTGCTTCCATCGACTCGCCAAACGGCCTCGCATTGGACGCTGCCGGGAACCTGTATATCGCAGACACGCACAACGGCCGCGTGCGCATGGTGAGCGCGGCCAACGGCCTCATCTCCACCGTCGCGGGCGCGGGTGTGGTCGGCGGCAACGTGCAGGCGTTTGGCGGCGACAACGGCCCGGCAACTGCGGCCGGCCTCGCTCTGCCGCGCGGCCTGGCGATGGACTCCGCGGGCAATCTCTACTTTGCCGACAGCGCCAACCATCGCATCCGGCGCATCTCGCCCACGGGCGTCATCACCACCGTCGCGGGGCAGGGAACGGAGACCTTTGCCGGAGACAATGTGCCCGCAGCCTCGGCCAGCCTCGATTCGCCGCGTTCGGTTGCGGTATCGCCCGTTGGCCTCCTCACGCTGGCCGACAGCGGCAACCAGCGGGTGCGCCAGCTCGACGCGCTTCCCTCGCCGGGGCCGGACATTCACACCATCGCCGGACTTGGCGCAACCTCGTCGTCAGCCGCGCTCTCGCTCAGCGGGCCGTCGGTGGTTGTCTATGGCAGCGGCTCAATCACCGCAACTCTGGCCACATCTTCAACTGCAACCGGCAGCGTCACATTACTGGATATAAGCGGCGGAACGCAGACCACGCTGGGCACGGCCAGCCTCAACTCAGACTCGGCGAGCTTCGGAACCTCCGCGTTGGCCGCCGGCGCGCACAGCCTGGTCGCCACCTACCCGGGCGACGCGACACACCCCGCGACGCAGTCCTCCGCGCTGGCGATGACGGTGACGCCGCTCGCCGTCACAGCCGCGGCCAATCCAGCTTCGGCCCTCTACGGCCAGGCCATTCCCCCGCTCAGCGGCGCGCTCACGGGCGTTCTCGCGCAGGATGCGGGGAAGGTCGCGGCGGTCTTCACTTCTACTGCCGCGGCCTTGTCTCCCGCGGGACTCTATCCCATCTCCGCAATGCTAACCGGCAGCGCCGCGGGGAACTATACGGTCGCGGTGACTGCGGCGACGACGAGCGCCAACCTCAGCATCGCGCAGGCACCGTCGCTGACCTCGCTCTCCGCCTCCACCAGCTCGCCCGGCCTGGGCCTTCCCGTCACGCTCAGCGTGCAGTCCTCCAGCACCACCAGCGGCGTGCCCACTGGCTCCATCACGCTCTCCGACGGCAGCACAACGCTCTGCGTCGTTCCGCTCTCGGTTGGTGGCGCTGCGACATTTGCCACCACCTCGCTGGCGCTGGGCGCGCATAACCTGAGCGCGAGCTACTCCGGCGATGCAAACTTCCTGCCCAGCAGCTCGGCCACGGCGAACCTCGCGGTGGGCCCGGCCTCCGACTTCACGCTGACGGCCACGGGCGCAACCTCGCAGAGCATTCCGAAGGGCAGCTCGGCCACCTACAGCTTCTCCGTCGCGATGCTGGGCGCGGCGATGGCCAGCCCCATCGCGCTCGCGGTCCAGGGAGTGCCGCTGGGCGCGACCTCCTCGATCAATCCGTCATACATCCCGCCCGGCGGCGCAGTCACCAGCTTCACGTTGACAATACAGACGCCGCTTGCCGCGCTGGGCCAGCCCTCGCGCCCGTTCACGCCACAGTCAGCAAGCTCTGGGATACAGGCGGCGTTGGCGATTCTTCTGCTGCCATTGGTCGCGTTCGCTCGGCGACGCAGGAATATCCTCGGATTCATGGCGGTCGCGTCCTGCATCCTGCTGGCAACGCTGGCCACCGGCTGCGGCAACCGCATCAACCCGGATAACCAGTCCATCAACTCGACGAGCTACACGCTCACCGTCACCGGCACCGCAACCGGGCCAACGGGAAATGCCCTGCAGCACTCCGCCATTGTCACGCTGCAAGTCCTGCAGTAGAGCGGTCGTCAGTCAGTCTGTTGAGAAAGATTCCCTCAGGGGCTAAAGCCCCATTATTTGGGCTGCGTACGGACGGGCTGAAGCCCGTCCCTATCAAAAACCGAGGCATTGCAAAGAGAGCTTGCGGATCGTGTGTTTCGGAAAGAACCAAGTGGCTACCCCGGCCCAAGCAGACGCAGCAGGAAGAACAGCGCGACGCCGGCGAAGAAGACTAGGGCCATCCGCACGCCCGGCTCGCGGTTGACCTCGGGAACCAGGTCCGTCGCCGCGACATAGATCGTCACGCCCGCGGAGAGCGGCAGCCCGGCCTTCACCCAGCCCGGCTGTAGATTGATGGCGAGCACGCCAAGCAGCGTGGTTGCTCCAAGGAAGAGAGCGGAGTTGAGCGCCGCGCGCCGTCCCTGTCCGCCGGCAAGCATCACGCTGGCCACGGTGAAGCCCTCGGGAATCTTGTGCAGGAAGATCGCGATAAACAGCACCCATCCCAGCCACGTCGAAACCACAAAGCCCGACCCAATCGCCACGCCGTCGAAGAAGGTGTGTGTCGCCAGGCCGAGCGCCACCGAGTAACTGCTGCGCGCGGAGAGGAACTCGTGCGCGTGGGTCTCCTCGCCGAAGTGGAAGTGCGGCACCAGCGTGTGCTCCAGCAGATGCACCACGCAGTATCCGGCCAGGACCAGCGCCGCCGTCCAGCTAGCGCTGGCGTTCAACTTGAAGGCCTCGGGCAGCATCTCCAGCAGCGCCGCGGAGAGCATGAATCCCGCGCCCAGGGCGACGAAATAACGCAGCGCGCGCGCCGAGGGCGACCGCAGCACCAGCAGAAATCCGCCCAGGTAGTCGGCGAGACCCGCGAATAACCCAAGCGCAAGGGCCAGCCAGAAGCGTGTCGCCGGCATTGTAGTGATGTTCATCGCCGCGTCACCCACTATGGCGAATGTTCAGCACATCGCCATCCTTCACGGGATAGTCCTTGCCTTCGAGGCGGAGCGTTCCCTGCGCGCGCGCCGCCGCCTCGGAGCCCGCCGCCAGCAAAGTGTCCCAGTGGATCGTTTCGGCGCGGATGAAGTATTTCTCCAGGTCGGAATGGATCGCCCCCGCCGCCTCCTGCGCGCGGCAGTTCGCGGGGATGGTCCACGCGCGCGTCTCCGGCTCGCCAATGGTGAAGAAGCTCGCCAGCCCAAGCAGCTCGTAGCTCTTGCGGATCAGCCGCACCAGCCCGCTCTCCGTCAGGCCGTAGCCTTCGAGAAACTCCGCCGCCTCGTCGTCCTCCATCTCGGCCAGTTCGGCCTCCACCTTGCCGCAGATGGCGGTTGCGCCGGAGTTCGGCCGCGAGGCCGCCTCCGTAAGCCGGTACTTCGCCACCGCCGCCTCCAGGTCCGCGCCCAGCGTAGTGCTCTCGGAGATATTCAGGACGTAGAGAATCGGCTTCTGCGAGAGAAACACGAACCCGCGCACCAGCTTCTTCTCCTCCGAGGTCAGCTCCATCTCGCGCAGCGGTTTCTCCGCTTCGGTCTGCGCCTTGCAGCGCAGCAGCAGCGCGTGCTCGCGCTCCAGCTCCGTGGTCTTCTGCTTCTTCATGTCCTTGGCCACGCGCTCCAGCCGCTTCTCGATCTGGCCCAGGTCGCTGACGATCAGCTCGATCTCCACGTTGCCGATGTCGCGCAGCGGATCGATCGGGCCAACATGGGGGATGGTGTCGTCCTCGAACGCGCGCAGCACATGGATGATCGCGTCCACATTGCGCAGGCTGGTGAGGAACGAGGTCTCCTTCAGCGCGTCCTCGCCGATGGCGGCTAGGTCGGCGTACTCCACCGTCGCGTAGACCGTCTTGCGCGTCCCGGCCAGCGCGGCCAGCTTGTCCAGGCGAGCGTCGGGAACTTTGGCAATCCCAATGTGCGCCTCGCGCGAGTGGCCAAAGCCCTCCGTCTTCGCCTTGGTCAGGATCTTGAACAGCGAGGTCTTGCCCACCTGCGGCAGGCCTATGATTCCAGTTTTCATCTCTCTACGATTCTACCCGTCTCGGCGATCCACCCTCTGCCGCCATCCCACTAGACCAGGTCCCGCCCGATCAAGCGCCGAATCCTTTCCTTCGTCGGCGGATGGGTCGAGAACAGTCTCCCAATCCCGCCGCCGATCAGCGGCGCGATGATGAACAGGTGCGCGGTGGAGGCCGACGCCTGCAGCGGCACGCGCTTGGAGTAGTCTTCCAGCTTCTCGAGCGCGCGGGCCAGCGCATAGGGATTGCCGGTGGTATGCGCGCCCGTCGCGTCGGCCTCGTACTCGCGCGAGCGTGAGATGGCAAGCTGGATCAGGCTGGCCGCAATCGGCGCCACAATCAGCAGCAGCAGTCCGCCCAGCCCGCCATTGCGACTCCGTCCGCCGCGCCCGCCGTAGCCGCCGAAGAGCGACGCCCAGTAACCCATGCGCGCGATCATCGTGATCGCGCCGGCCAGGGTCGCGGCAATCGAGCTGGTCAGGATGTCGCGGTTCTTCACGTGGCCCAGCTCGTGCGCCAGCACGCCCTCCAGCTCCTCGTCCGTCAGCAGCCCGAGGATTCCATGCGTCACCGCAACCGACGCGTGCTGCGGGTTCCGGCCGGTCGCGAAGGCGTTGGGCGATTCACTTGGAATCACGTAGATCTTCGGCATCGGCAGGCCATCCTTCGCGGCCAGCCGCTCGACGACTGCGTAGGCGCGCGGCAACTGCTCGCGTGTCACCGGCTGCGCGCGGTACATCTTCAGCGCGATCTTGTCGCTGAAGAAGTACGCCGTGAAGTTCATCGCGACCGAGATCGCGAACGCGATCAGCATTCCATTCTCTCCGCCGATGCGTTCTCCGATCAGCACCAGGACCAACATCAGCAAGACCAGCATCAGCGTCGATTTAAAGGTGTTCATAGTCTCCTCCGGCCGCGTTCGGTTGCCTCATGCAGCCGCGCCTGCCGCTTCACTCATTAGACGCGCCGGGCGAGGCTTCGCTGCGAGCCAGCGCGCGCCGCAGCACCACGTCGAACGCTGCCTTGTGCTGGGCGTACTCGGCCTCGCTCAACCGGCCCGCCAGCCGGTCCGTCTCCAGCACAAACAGCTCGTCCTTCAGCGCGCGCAACAGCGCGCTTGTCCCCGCAGCAGGCGCGGCAGCCACGCCTGCGGCATAGACCCCGGCCTGCGTTGCGACTGGCGCTGAACCCTCCGCAGACGCGAGCGGCAGGGCCGCTCCGGCAACTGCGACGGCGGGATTGGGTTGACCGGCCTTCAGCATCACGCCCGCGCCGAGCACCATGGCCACTCCCAGCAAGCTGAGAATCCACCATTTGTACTGCGACCAGGGATCGTTTCTGCCGTTGGGGTCGCCCGGCGCGCCCAGCCCGCCGCCGGGACGCGAGCCGTTGGAGGCCTGGCCGTTGCCGGATTGGTCCGCACCCTGCGCCTGTTCCTGCGGCAGGCTCCCGTTTCCGGAGACAGTGAACTGCAGCGGCTGGCCAAGCTGTACGTTGTCGGCCATGAAGGTTTGAGTATTTGTGTCCTTGGGGAAGCGCGGGTCCTGCGGTACCTGGTACTTTGTTCCGCTGCCCCCGGCGAACTTCATCTCCCTGGGGAGAAACACAATCTCGTGCCGAGCGGGCAGAAGCAGCGTGGGAGAGAGGGTGGCCTGGCCGCCATACGGCATGTGATACCGGACAGTGAATTCCGTCTCCTGGTCTCCCTGGTCCGGCTGGATGGGCACATTGATCGTGAAGTGGCGCTTCTGAGGCAATGGTTTCAGCTCAACCGTGGTCGGCAGACCGCCGGGCCTGGATGCGGAGGCTTCGTCCACCACGGCATTCTCCGGAAGCACGATCTCAAATGTGTTGCCGCTGAACTGCGTCATCGGCGGGGAGCTGGTGTTGCTGACGATGAACTGCTCCTCTACGGTCAACTGGCCGCCTTGCGCCTCCAGCTCGTACACATCCGCAATAAGGGAAATATCGCGGACCCTGGCGGCAACATCGTACACGCCGATGTCACCCGAGGCGTTGGAACCGCTGGACGGGGCGGCGATCAGGAACGGCGCCCCCTGATGGACCGCGCGCACAAGGTAGGCCCCTGCATCCGGCACGTTCAGGGAGTAGCGCCCACGGGCGTCGGTTGTGGCGTGCGCCACCTCCGCCATGCCCGACATGGGCGCAACCAGCGTGATCGCATCGCCCGCCGAGGGCTTGCCCGTGGTGCGGTCCGTCACCACGCCGGTCAGTGGCGCGGCGTAGGCCGTCGCTGCAAACAACATCATGCAGGCGAGTGACAGAAGAGCGCACGGCGTCCTGGTCGAAGTACGGAGCATTCTCGTCGAAGTGGTCAAGGGTCAGTGTGTCCAGTTCTCAATCGTCAGATTGGGGATGCGTTGCAGTAGAGTGCGATTCTCGTGTTGCGCATATATGAGGTGGTCATTGCGTTCTACGCCCTGGCGCGGGTGCTCTTCATGCCGCGCGCCATCAGCGCCTCCATCTCCGAGATCACCTGGGCGGCCTCGTCTTCCAGCGACTTGCGCTGCTGGTTGTAGTCGGCCTCAGGATACTTGCCTGCCTGGAACTCGAAGTTCAGGTCGCGCAGGTTCTCGTAGATTGCCTCCTTGCGCTCGCGCAGATAGTCCACGCGCGTCTTGTCGGCCTGCACAAACGGATTCCGCTCCGGCCAGAAGATGTACGCGAAGCAGCCAACGATCAGTGCGGTAATGGCGGCGCTCAGTCCCATTCAGTACTCCGTCTCGCGGCGGATGCGCTCGCGCAGGGCCGCGTCCTGTGGATTGGATTCGCCGGTCGCGTAAAGGTTGCCGCCGCCGGTTTCTGCCGCCGCGCCGGCCATCTGCAGCGTACGCCGCCTCCACAGCCACACAATCCCGAAGGTGCCCACCGTGGCCAGAAGAAAGATCGCCACCGGCACGATCCACGCCGCGTTGTCGAAGCCGCCGCGGATGGGCGCGGCAAGGATCGTCGCACCGTACTTCGCGGCAAACCAGTTGAGCACCTCGGTGTCGCTCTCGCCGGCGGCCATCTGCGTCTTCAACTCGCCGATCATGCGCGCCGAACTCGGGCAGCCGACGTGGTTGCACTCCAGCAGAACCTGACCGCAACCGCAACTGCACATCAGCTCGTGGCCCAGCCGGTCGAAGCGCGACTGCCCCGCGCCCAGCATCACAAAGGTTATGACGCACAGCAGGGCAAGCTGCACCGTTCGCGCCCAGAAGACCGGGCTGCTCCATGCGCTTCGAATTAGATCGCGCCTACGCATGGGGCACCTTCGCCACATCACTCGTCGCGCCCAGTGCCGCAACGGAATCCTCCTGCCGCACTTGCGCCGGCGAGCGGACGAGGTTGGGAATGAGCGCAATGAACGTCCCCGCCACCACAATCAACACGCCAATCCATATCCACGCGATCAGCGGATTCAGGAAGACCTTGATGATTGGTATGCCGCTGTCCGGGTTCCTTCCCTCGAAGACGGTGTACAGGTCGGCCTCGGCGGTCGAGTGCAGCGCAACGATCGTCGATGCCTGTTCGTGGTCCGTGCCCGCAAAGTACGTCCGCTTCTCCGGCGAGAGCTGCTTGATGTACTTGCCATTCTTGTATACATCGAGCCGCGCGTAGTCGGTGTCGTACTCCGGCTTGGAGTCCTGCGTATTGCCCGCGTTGATCAGCCGATACGGCCCGATGGAGAGCGTATCGCCGTAGCTCATCTCCATCTCTCGCGCCTGGTTGAACGCCCCGCCCGCGATGCCGATGAACAGCACCACGATTCCGAAGTGGATAATGTACCCGCCGTAGCGCCGCGTATTGCGCCTCGTCAGCAGCACGGCTGACGCCAGCGGGTTCTTGCCCGTCTGCGTGCGCACCACCCTGGCCCCGCGCGTGAACTCCTCCACAATCGCCGTAATCACGCCGGCCGCCAGCGTAAACGCGATCAGCGAGAAGAAGGTGGACTCCATGTCGTCGCCATCGTTCCACGGACGCAGACCGGCGATCATCAGCACAACCGCCGTCGCGGCCATGGCAATCGACGGCAGAACAAAGTTGCGCCGGATGGATCGCAGCGTGGTCGAGCGCCAAGCCAGCAGCGGGCCGATGCCGGTGAGGAATAGAAGAAACAGCCCGATGGGAATGTTCACGCGGTTGTAGTAGGCCGCGCCGGTCGTGACCTTGGAGCCGGTTACAGCCTCCGAGAGCAGCGGAAACAGGGTCCCAAACAGCACTGTCAAGCAGGCCGCCAGCAGAATCATGTTGTTGAACAGGAAGCTCGACTCGCGACTCACCAGCGACTCCAGCTTGTTCTCCGACTTCAGATGGTCGCGGCGCAAAAGGAAGGTGATGAGGCAGACCAGGAAGGCGATGACGATGAAGGTGTAAAACCACGCGCCGATGGAAGACTCGGCGAAGGCGTGGACCGAGCTGATGATTCCCGAGCGCGTCAGCAGCGTGCCGAGAATCGTCAGCAGGAATGTGCTGAAGATCAGCCACACGTTCCAGCTCTTCATCATGCCGCGCTTCTCCTGCATCATCACCGAGTGCAGAAAGGCCGTGCCGGTCAGCCACGGCATCAGCGACGCGTTCTCCACTGGGTCCCAACCCCAGTACCCGCCCCATCCCAGCACCGAGTATGCCCAGTGCGCGCCGAGAAAGATTCCGCAGGTCAGAAAAAGCCACGTCACCATGGTCCAGCGCCGCGTGATGTGGATCCATTTCTCGCCCGGATAGCGCATCATCAGAGCGCCCAGCGCAAACGCAAACGGCACCGAGAACCCGACGTAGCCCAGGTATAGCATCGGCGGATGGATCACCATCTCGGGATATTGCAGCAGCACGTTCAGCCCCGCGCCATCGGCCGCCACCGGCCCCGGAGCGATGGAGAACGGAGGCGCGGCGACCACCAGCAGCAGTAGAAAGAAGACCTGGATCGCCGCCAGAATCACCGACGCGAAGGCGCTCAGCCGAACGTCAACGCGGTGGCGCATGCGCACGACAAAGCCGTACGCGCCCAGCAGCCACGCCCACAGCAGCAGCGAACCCTCCTGCCCGCTCCACATGGCGGCAAACTTGTACGCCGGATTCAGCGCAATGTTGCTGTGCGCGCGGATGTACTCCACGGAAAAGTCGTCGGTCAGCGCCGCCCACACCAGGGCAAAGGCCGCGCAGCAAAGCGCAACAAAGCTGGCGATTCCGGCGCGGCGGGCGTACTCGCCCAGGCGACTCAAGTTGGTCTCGGGAATGCCGAGCGTACGACCTAGCCAACGCATTCCAGCGGGCCAAAGGGCAAACGATCCAACGAGGAAGTTAAAGCCAGTAAGCCCGAGCGCCAGAATCAGACAGAAGCTTCCGAACTCCGGCATGGGGTGAAGGCTCATCGCCCATTCATTGTCTCAGATATCAAGCCAGGGATGTAGTTCGAGGTGTGACATACGTCACGCCGAGAGGTTTCTCAGCATTGCGCGCTGAAACGGAACGCCTTAGGCGACGTCCACCTGCTCCTGCTCCAGCAGTTCGCGCAGGTTTGAGAGCAACAGATCGGGCATCAGGGGCTTCACCAGAAAGCGCACATTCAGCCCTTCGTACTCGGCCTCCGCGTCATCCTCGCCGCTGATTACCATCACCGGCAGCTCGGGATGGGTCTTGCGCAGCTCGCGCACAAACTCCGCGCCGTTCATGCCGGGCATCACGTGGTCGGTGATGACCGCGTCGATCGGTGCGGGGAACCCGTCGTGCTGGAACTGCTCCAGCGCGCGCGCCGGATCCAGCGCCGCGATGACGAAGTACCCGGCCCGCTTGAGGATCGCCTGGCGGGTCGTTGCCTGCATCGCGTTGTCGTCGATCAACAGGACGGTGGTTGCATTCTGTGGAATTGCGCTCCGCGAGGTCAATTGCTGTCCGTTCTCCATCATCAGATGCACCCGCCCCGCCAGCCCTGAAGTCTACGCGGTGTGTGTGCCGGCAGCCCGCTTCCGGCCCGGCCCGCGCAACCTGTCTCCGCGTACCAACCTTAGGATGCGAAGATTGCCGCTACAGGATGCCGGGCGAGGCATTTTTTTGCCGCTGGATTGACGGCCATCGCTCCCGTTCCCGCCCCCTGCCTCATTCGAAGCTGGACTCACCCGATGCAAACATTTACAGTTTTCGGGAACTTGAAACCCCCACAACCACGCGCATCGAACTCGCCGTCCAAGGATAGCCCAAAGTGAACCCCACGAACCTCACCTACATCGACTGGCTCATCATGCTGGTCTACTTCGCCTTCGTGCTGGGCATCGGTTTCGCCCTCAAGCGCTACATGAAGACCTCCAGCGACTTCTTCCTGGCCGGGCGTTCCATCCCCGCCTGGGTCTGCGGGCTGGCCTTCATCTCCACCAACCTGGGAGCGCAGGAGGTCATCGGCATGGGCGCGTCGGGCGCCAAGTACGGCATCCTGACCAGCCACTTCTACTGGATCGGCGCCATCCCCGCCATGTGCTTCGTCGGCATCTTCATGATGCCCTTCTACTATGGCTCGAAGGCGCGCTCCGTGCCGGAGTTCCTGCGCATGCGCTTCGACGAGAAGACCCGCGCCGTCAACGCCTTCTCCTTCGCATTCATGACGATTTTTTCTTCCGGAATCTCGATGTACGCCATGGCGCTGCTCATCCAGGAGCTGGGCCTCTTCCACAACATCCTGCCCGACGCATACATCTTCCACGTTTCCATCATTCTCTCCGCGCTGATTGTGCTGGGCTACATCTTCCTCGGCGGACTGACCAGCGCCATCTACAACGAAGTCCTCCAGTTCTTCCTCATCGTCGCCGGGCTGCTTCCGCTGGTGTGGATCGGCCTGCGCAACGTGGGCGGATGGCAGGGAATCAAGCACACCCTGCCCGCAAACATGACCCATTCCTGGCAGGGCATGGCCCACGCCAACACCAACGCGCTGGGCGTGGAGTGGTTCGGCCTGGTCATGGGCCTCGGATTCGTCTCCAGCTTCGGCTACTGGTGCACCAACTTCCTGGTGATCCAGCGCGCCATGGCCGCCGACTCCGAGGACTCCGCCCGCAAAGTCCCGCTCATTGCCGCCGTGCCCAAGATGTTTCTCCCCTTCCTGGTCATCCTGCCCGGCTTGATCGCCGTCTCCATCGCCACCCACACCGCCGGGCTGGCCAACGGGGCAAATCCCGCTCTCGCCTCCTCCTACGTCAACGCCCAAGGCAAGCCCCTGCCGCTCGACGAGGCCCACCCCCACGGCATCATCCCGGTCAAGACCGACCCCATCACCGGCAAGGACGTGGTCGATTCCAACGGAGTCAAGGTCTACGACTACAACAAGACCATCCCCGTCATGCTGCTCACCTTCTTCCCCACCGGCGTCCTGGGACTGGGTCTGACGGCCCTGCTGGCCAGCTTCATGTCGGGAATGGCGGGCAACGTCACCGCATTCAACACCGTCTGGACCTACGACATCTACCAGGCCTACATCAACAAGAAGGGCTCCGACGCGCACTACCTCTGGATGGGCCGCATGGCCACCATCGGGGGGATTGTGCTGTCGATTGGGGCGGCCTACGCCGTCACCAGCTTCAACAACATCATGGACGCGCTGCAACTGGTCTTCGCGCTGGTCAACGCGCCGCTGTTTGCCACCTTCCTGCTGGGAATGTTCTCCAAGCGCACCACCGGCCACGGCGCATTCACCGGCCTGGTCGCAGGCACCGCCGGCGCACTCGTCCACCACGGCCTCACCCTGCCTCTGGGCGACACAGCCGGAATCCACGGCGGATGGATCGCCATCCTCCACCGCTACCCCAGCGACATGGCGCAGAACTTCTGGACCGCCATCTTCGCCTTCACCATCAACCTGGTCGTTACCGTCGTGGTCTCGCGCATGTCGGCCCCGCGGCCCGAGCCGGAGCTGGCGGGCCTGGTCTACTCGCTCACCCCCAAGCCCGTCGAAGCCGACAAGGCCTGGTACCTGAGGCCAACCGTCTGGGCCCTCGCCGTCCTCGCCCTCGCCGTCGTCCTCAACATCATCTTTGCGTAAACAACAGTTGTACGTTGGTAGTTATGAGTTGTGAACTGCTAGTCGTTTCCTATGAGTTGTTAGTTGTCGTAAGAGGATCACCGAAAGCGGTGGTCTGAAGGAAGCATCCAATCGTTTTGCTTAAGGGCACGGCTTCAGCCGTGCCGCAAAGACATCCGGAAGCGAGGGGCTTCAGCCCCTGAGGTACGCTTTCTCTAATCTGTAAAGGAGCGTTCCATGGGTCTCGACATCCGCATCCCCCTCGGCCTCGTCTTTCTGCTCATCGGCGGCATCATGGGCGTCTTCGGCCTAGCCACCCACGGCGACGCCACGCTCTACCAGAAGTCGCTGGGCATCAATATCAACCTGGTATGGGGAAGCCTCATGTTCGCCTTCGGTGCGATTATGTTTTTCTTCGGCAAGCGCCACAAGGCGCCCGCCGCCGCCAACGCCCCCGCCGATCCCGGCCCCGCCGCCAGACCAGGCCACTAATCCATGCGCATCGAATACCAGATCAGCGAAGATGACTTTGTTAGCGCTGCGAGGCTGGCTATACGGAAGCAATACAGGCATGCCTTTTTAGGGCCCTCAACATCCGCGTATTCGGGGCTATCCTCATCGCGATTGCATTGATCCTTTGCATCCTGACGCGACAATTCGCCGCGGTCTGGCCAGCCGCGCTAGTGGGACTCATTTTGATGTGTGTCCCAATACTCTGGACCTATCAGTTTCGCAAGCAATACCGGAAGACGCCGATGTTGCACGGGCGTCGGAGTCTCGATATCGACGCAACGGGACTACATTTCATCACTGAGCAATCGGACTCGCGCACGAGCTGGGAGCTTTTCATTCATTTTGCAGAGAACGATGATTCATTCGTCCTTTTCCAGCAAGGAAATCGGATATTCATTCCGATCCCGAAGCGCGAACTCACGGCTGCCCAAATTGACGAATTCCGCAATATCCTCTTCACCCATCTCCCCAGCAAGTAGCCCCTCGCGGATTCACCTTCGCCCCGGAACCACGTACAGCAGCACCGCGAAGTAGTGGGTGACGCTGCCCGCCAGCACGAACAGGTGCCACAGCGCGTGGAAGTAGCGCAGCCGGTCGTTGGCGAAGAAGACAATCCCCAGCGTATACGCGAGGCCACCCGCCATCAGCCATATCATCCCCGGCCATGTGATGGCTGCCAGCAGCGGCCGAATGCCGAAGACGATGCACCACCCCATCATGATGTACACCGTCGCCGAGGCGGCAGGGAACCGTCCCAGAGCGAGGCTCTTGAACACCACGCCTGCCACGGCCAGCGTCCACACCACACCCAGCAGCGTCCAGCCCGTCGGCCCGCGCATCGACACCAGCATGAACGGCGTATATGTCCCCGCGATCAGCAGATAGATCGCCGAGTGGTCCAGCACATGGAAGACGTGCCGCGCCCGCGTCCGCACCAGCGAGTGGTAGAGCGTGGAGCACACGTACACCAGCACCAGCGTCGCCGCGTAGATGCTGCAACTCGTAATCAGCCACGCGCTGCCGCGCGACGCCCGCACGATCAGCACCACCGCCCCGGCCAGCGCAAGCGCCGCTCCCACGCCGTGCGTGATGGCGTTGGCCAGAATGTCGCCCAGCCTGTACTGTGACTGCGAACTCACGCCTGCAATCATATTCCCCGCGTCCGGCGCGGTCCCGCGTTTCGATCGTCCCCTTCTATAATGGCGGCAGGCATGGCGTGGAGCCGTGCCGCGAGGGAGGAACGATGTTCAAGCTGGTCTTGGTGCGTCACGGCGAAAGCGAGTGGAACAGGGAGAACCGGTTTACCGGATGGACCGATGTGGACCTTTCGGAAAAGGGCCGGGCCGAGGCGCTCGAAGGCGGACGCATCTTGAAGCAGCAGGGGTACACCTTCGATGTCGCCTACACCTCGCTGCTCAAGCGCGCCATCCGAACGCTGTGGACCATCCTCGACGAGATGGACCTGATGTGGATTCCCGTGCACCGCAGTTGGCGCCTCAACGAACGCCACTATGGCGCGCTGCAAGGGCTGAACAAGTCCGAAACGGCCGGCAAGTTCGGAGAGGACCAGGTGAAAATCTGGCGCCGGAGCTACGACATTCCGCCGCCGCCGCTGGACAGGTCCGATCCGCGTTGGCCGGGCCACGACCGGCGTTACGCTGGGCTCTCCGAGGCCGAACTTCCCCTGACCGAGTGCCTCAAAGACACCGTCGCGCGCTTTCTCCCGCTCTGGCACCAGACCATCGCGCCCATGGTGAAGTCGGGCAACCGGGTCGTCGTTGCGGCGCATGGCAACAGCCTGCGCGCGCTGGTGATGTATCTCGACGGCGTCTCCGAAGGCGAGATCGTCGGTTTGAACATTCCCACCGGCGTCCCGCTGGTCTACGAGCTGGACGAATCCCTCAGGCCGGTCAAGCACTACTATCTGGGCGACCCGGCGAAGATCGAAGCGGCGATGCAGGCCGTCGCGGCCCAGGGCAAAAAGAAGTAGCGTCATCTCTGTTGATATCATCGCCCGCGGCGACCGCTGCAACCTTGCGATAATCAAAGCATGAAGCGCCGCACAATCGGGCACTACGAGATCCAGCGCAAGATCGGCGCGGGCGGATCGGGCGTCGTCTACCTGGCCACCGACACGCTGCTGCAGCGTCCCGTCGTCCTCAAGCTGCTCAAGCGCGGCGCACTCTCGCTGGAGCAGGTCCGTGCCACCCAACTGCGCGAGGCGCGGCTGGCCTCGGCCATCGACCACCCCAACGTCGCCGCCATCTATGATGTCGGCGAGACCCCGTCGGAGACTGGCGGGGAGGACGAGGCCTACATCGTCATGCAGTACATCCCCGGCAAGTCGCTGGACAAGGTGATCGCCGAGGGCCCGGCCAGCCTGCAACTCGCGCTCTCCGCCGGAATTCAGATCGCCGACGGCCTCTCCGCCGCGCACCAGCTTGGCATCTTCCACCGCGACCTGAAGCCGGCCAACGTCATGCTCACCGACGGCGGTCTCATCAAGATCCTCGACTTCGGCCTCGCCCGCCGCCTCAATCCGGACGAGACAGACTTCGACCCCACCAGCTCGGGCCCGCGCAATCCGCCGTTGATTGGGGCAACTTACACCGCGCGCGGCGGCACCATCGCATACATGGCGCCGGAGCAGTTCGTCACCGGCCGCTCCAGCGTGCAGTCCGATGTCTTCGCCCTTGGCCTCATCCTCTACGAGCTGGTCAGCGGACGCCATCCCTTCCGCCGCGCCGACGCGCCGGACTTCCAGACCATCCGCGCCACTCAGTTCGCCGACCCGCCCAGCCTTCGCGAGATCGTCCCAGACCTTCCGGTCGAGCTGGAATCGCTCATCCTGCGCTGTCTGGAAAAACAGCCCTCGGCGCGCTTTGCCTCCGCCGCCGATGTGCGCGAGGGCCTGCGCACCGCGATAAAGGCCCTCCAGCTCGACTCCGTCGGAATGCCCGGCGATGCCATCACGCAACTGCCAGCGCAGGGCAAGCTGGAGCTGGAGGCCCCCGAAGAAGAAAAGCGCGCCACCGGCCTCCTCTCCATGCTGGCCGAGCGCTTCCGCGAGTCCGGCGGCGCCTCCACCGCCAGGCACAGCTCCATCGTCGTGCTTCCGTTCGTGAACTTCGGCAATACGGCGGCAGCCGATCCCGAGACCGTCCCCGCGCCACTCTACGGCTACGCGCTGGCCGACGCCATCGCCGCGCGCCTGGCCCGCATGACCACGCTGGTCGTCCGTCCCTCCAGCTCGCTGATGGCCATCCCCGCCCAGCAGCTCGATCCGCTCTCCATCGGCAAAAAATTGCTGGTCCGTTTCGTCCTCGCCGGCAACTTCCTCCGCTCCGACAAGGGCTTCGACCTCAACTGGCAACTGCTGGACATCCCCACGCAATCGGTGCGCGCGGGCGGCTCCATCAACGTCGCATCGTTCGACCTGATCAGCGTGCAGACCGAGATATGCAACGAAGTCTTTTCAACTTTGCAGGGCTTCGGCGATCTGGAAAATCCCGCCGCATCGAGCGAGGCCGCGCGCGACAGCTCGCCATCGCCCAGCCGCGCCTCGCTCAATCAGGCCCTCTCGGAGGAGTACTTGCAGGCGCGCGCTGTGTTGTCGTCGTTTATGTCGCGCACCGGATCGCTCGACGACCTGAACCGCGCCTGCGAGATGTTCTCCAGCGTCGTGAAGCAGGATGAGGAGTACGCGCCCGCGTGGTCCGGCCTGGGCATCGCCCACCTGCAGTACGCGCGCCACGGCCTGGGCGGACAGATGCATGTGATCGAGGCCCGCCGCGCCTTCGACCGTGCGCTGCAGCTCGATCCCGGCTCGGTCGAGGCCAACCTCTACCGCGTCTACATGCTGCTCTCGCGCGGCGAAAAAGAGTCCGCCCGCCACGGCATCGAGCACCTGCTGCAGTCCGCCGCCAACGACTGGAACGTCCACCTCGTCGCCGGAATGACGCTGCGCATCGACGGCCTCTACGAGGAGGCGCTCGACCAGTTCAACACCTCGCTGCGCCTCAACCCCGCCAACGCCGCCATCATCTACAACCACCGCGCCCGCGTCTATCAATATCAAAACCAGTTGGAACTGGCCGGCGAGGAGATCGAGAAGGGACTCACCCTGGAGCCGCGCCAGCCGCTGCTGCGAATCTCGCTCGGCTACCAGCAGATGCGCCTCGGCGATCTACAACGCGCAGTCCAAACCCTCGAGCAGGTCGTCGCCGACGAGCGCAGCCTGCGCATCGTCTTCCCCACCATCGCCATGTGCTACGTCCAGCTCGGCGACCGCGCCAAGGCTGCCAGCTTCATCCTGGAGGAGACGCTCGCCGCCGCCGAGGCCGACGGCGAGATGGCCTACCGCCTGGCGACATATTTTGCGGTGGATGGCGACGAGTCCGAGGCGCTGCACTGGCTGCGCCGCTCAATTTATCTCGGCAATGAAAACTATCCGTGGTTCACCAAGAACCCAGCATGGCGCAGATTGAGCGGCCACTCCGACTTCGAGCGCATCCTGGAAGACCTGAAGAAATCCTTCCGCCGCAACCAGAAGAACTGGAAGGGCCTCCTCGCCCAGCTCCGCGACTAACCCGCGCTTCCTCGCCATGCTCCGCATCTTTCCCTGTCGGGTTAAGATCGACAGCGCACCGGCGCGCATCCATTCCTCTGAAGCCAATGAAGCGCACCGTGCTCATCTGCGGGATCGTCGGCGGGGTCCTCATCACCCTGCTCAAGTGGTCGGAGTACCAGTTCCTGGTGCTCGAACACTCGCTTGAAATCTACGGCGGTCTGGTCGCCATCATCTTCGCCGCGCTTGGCATCTGGCTCGGTCTCTGGCTCACCGGCCCACGCCAGCGCGTCGTCGTCAAGGAGGTCCCTGTTCCCGCCGCCGGGCCGTTTGTCCCAGACGACAGCAAGCGGGACGAACTCGGCATCACCCGCCGCGAGCTGGAGATCCTCGCCCTGGTCGCCCAGGGCATGAGCAACCGCGAGATCGCCGGCCGGCTCTTTGTCAGCGAGAACACGGTCAAGACCCATTGCAGCCGTGCCTTCGACAAACTGGGCGCCAGGCGGCGCACGCAGGCCGTGCAGCTCGGCAAGGAGTTCGGCCTGCTTCCCTGAACAGGCTGCGGAACAATCCGGTTTTGCTTAAGGGCACGCCTTCACAGGCTGCGGTAAAACCAGTTTTGCTTAAGGGCACGGCTTCAGCCGTGCCGTAAGTGGTCAATTTCCAATGGGGCTTTAGCCCCTGAGGTCAGCTTTTCGTCCGCACCACGACTTTTTCGCAGCCTGTGAACGCCTCACCCGAACGAATGATTGTGTCCTTTCGCGGCCAAAATCATCCCAAAGGATGACGACAGCGCCCCCGTCCGGCGCGGTATGTTGTGTCCGCAGACAAAAACCCTCAGGAGGCACAGATGAAAAAGACCATTCTCACCTTCGGGCTCATCTCCGGCGTTCTTATCTCTCTGATGATGGCGGCCACCATTCCCTTCGCGGACCGCATCGGCTTCGACCGCGGCGAGTACGTCGGCTACACCACCATGGTGCTCGCCTTCCTGCTGGTCTTCTTCGGCATCCGCTCCTTCCGCGATAACTCCGGCGGCGCCATCACCTTCGCCCGCGGCTTTGCCGTCGGAATCTCCATCACCCTCATCTCCTGCGTCTTCTATGTCGTCACATGGGAGGTTCTCTACTTCAACTTCCTGCCCGGCTTCATGGACAAGTACGCCGCCTACGCGGTCGCCAAGCTGCAGGCCTCGGGCGCCAGCGCCGCAGCCATCCAGGCGCAACTGCAGCAACTGAAGCAGCTCAAGGTGATGTACGACAATCCGCTCACCAACGCCGCAATGACCTTCCTCGAACCGCTTCCGGTTGGCCTCGTCATCACCCTGCTCTCCGCGGCGGTCCTGCGCAGGAAGCCCCAACCGCAACCCGCGCAATCGACCTTGCCAGCCACCTCCTGAACCGGTTTCCGCGAGCCGACAGTCCGCGGTCCAGAATTTAGCGCGTGGACCTTCGCCACAAACTGAAAGCCGCTCAATTCATCTGAGCGGCTTTCCTTGATTTCAATAATCGATCTTCCACTTCCGTCGCTTACTCTCCGCCTGCACTCCCCACGCCCGGCCTTGCCAGACGCGCGCTCATCGGCGTGACGCGCATCGGCTCGGTGAGGCAGAAGACGACGCCGAGGTCCTTGGGAAGATCGGCCTGGCGGTCCTGCCGCATCCACACCGCCGTGCTCACGCCCGCGCCCAGGCCCGCGCCGATCACCGCTCCCGGCACTCCGCCCATCGCCGCGCCCGCGGCCATTCCTCCCACGGTCGAGAGCGATGTCATGGCATCCATCGCCTTCGGGTGGTCCTTGCGCAGGATCGTGCCTTCGCTATCGACCTTGGTGTCGTCCCAGCTATTGGTGTCGATCACGCGCGCCCTCAGCATGTACCGCGATCCGTCGGGCAGCGTCACCGTGCGCGCCTCCAGGTGGATCGCCGCTGCCGCGCCCACTCGCCTGCCTTCGCGCACCCAGGTCACGCGCCCCTCCAGCAGCGCGCCCACGGGCACCACCACCTGCCCGTCGCGCAGTACCGGCTCGCTCACCTCGGCGCTGAAGCTCGTCCCCGGCTTGGTCGTCAGCGTGGACAGCTCCTCCCTCAGCTTCACCTTCACCAGCGTCCCATCCGGCACCTCACCCGGCCGCGAAGGCACACGCGTCACGATGCCCGAGTCCGAATTTTCCTTCGCCGCCGTCTCACTCTGCAGCAGCCGGTCGGCCCGTCCCGCCGTCTCCTCGGTCACGATGCTGGCATCGGGATCGAAGCCCATCGCATCTTTGCCGCTTGCCGCAATGCCTTCGTTGTCAGCCGTCGGTGTGACGTGTTTCGTAGCCGTCGCTCTGCGGTTTGAAGCCGCCGAAGGAGTTGTTGCGGGCGCCGCCGCGGGAATCGCCGCCGAGGGCTTCGCCGGTGGCGCCAGCTGCGCGCTGGGCGAGTTGCTGTCCGCGTCGTCGCTATACGGCGTCACGGTAATCGCCGCCGAGTCGGGCCGCGAGACGCCCGTCCGCTCCTCCTGCGCCGCGCCGCCTTTCAGGCTGGCCCCGTTCTGCGCCATTCCGTTTGCGTCCTGCGCAAGTGCTGGCGCTGCAAGCAGAATCCACGCCGCTGCCATGCAGACGGTTCCCGCGGCCTTGATCTCTCTCCCCCGGCCGACTCTCTCCACTCGATCCACAATTCTCATGGCATCTCCCCCTCATTCAAACGTGACATGCCTGCGGGCCCTCGCACCCGCGCACCCATGCGCAGGACGCGCGGAACGCTCCCAGACGCATCGCGCCCACACATCTCAATGCTCAGGGTAGAGTCTTCCGCCTCCGCGCTGCGGCGAAATCGCTGGCAGGGAATCGAGACAGCTAACAAGCGCGCAGGCGCACGCAACTCCGCCTCGCGCGGCCTCTTTTGCGCACACAAGCCTCTCTCTCGCGCGCACGCAGAAAATGGGCAACCCATTCGTGGGCTGCCCATCCTCCAACATCTTCCTATGGGGTTTGAGTAGGGCCCTACGGATTGATTCTCCCGCTCATCACTCCAACCAACGCCAGAATCCCGCTGCAGAACATGATCAGCGGGCGCTGTTCGGGCGCGGTGGAGGAGATCCTCCACGCCCCCACTCCGGCACTGGACGTTTCGGCGCGGGCGGGGATTGCAGAGCTAAAGCAGGCACAGACGATCAGGGAGAGAAACAGGCAACGCATTATACGCATACGGACTCCAAGAGCCGGCGTTTCAATGGGACCTCTTCAGTAAGAGGACCTCTCGATAAGCCCCGTGGCTTCCATCGGGAACAGCTTCGTCCCGCCTGCAAGGCACAGCCTCATCTATGCCGGAATATAGGCCTGCCCGAACAGCATTTGCAATGGAAATCCGTCCTCTACATGCGCGAAAACCCGCATTATTGCTGCAACTTTTGTGCTACCCCTCCATCTCTTTTTCCCCTGCAACCTCACTTTGCTAGAATCGAGAAGGTGAAGCAAACCGCCGTCGAACTCATCGCATCCATTCATTCCGCCGGCGGAGGGGCCATCGCCCTGGACCGTCGCGCCAAACTCAACGACCGCCTGCAGCACCGCGTCGTCGCACAACACAAAGGGGTCGATTCCGCACGGCAAAGTTCTTTCAAGGCAACAGCAAACGGCTTGATTTCAGGAAATACAACAGCAAAACCAACACCGGATCGCTTAATTTTTTATAGGAGCAATATGACCGAGATCGTTTCCATTACCGCCCGCGAAATTCTCGATTCCCGCGGAAATCCCACCGTCGAAGCCGACGTCACCCTCTCTGGCGGGGCCAAGGGCCGCGCCGCCGTTCCCTCCGGCGCCAGCACCGGCGAGCATGAGGCCGTTGAGTTGCGCGACGGCGACAAGGAACACTACATGGGCAAGGGCGTCCTCAACGCCGTCGAGAATGTGGAGAGCATCCTGGCCCCGGAGCTGACCGGCATGGACGCATCCAACCAGCGCCTGCTGGACCAAACCATGATCGCCATCGACGGCACGGAGAACAAGTCCAAACTGGGCGCCAACGCCATTCTGGCCGTCTCCATGGCCGCGGCGCGCGCCTCGGCCTGCGCGCTGAAGCTGCCGCTCTACCGCTATCTGGGCGGAGTGAACGCCTGCCTCCTGCCCACGCCGATGATGAACATCCTGAACGGCGGCAGCCACGCCGACTCCAACGTGGACTTCCAGGAGTTCATGGTGATGCCCGTCGGCGCGGAGACCTTCACCGATGCCCTGCGCTGGGGCGTCGAGGTCTTCCACACCCTGAAGGGCGTGCTCAAGAAGAAGGGCTACAACACCGCCGTCGGCGACGAGGGCGGATTCGCTCCCTCCCTCAAGTCCAACGAAGAGGCAGTCGAGCTCATCCTCGAGGCCATCGAGAAGGCAGGCTACACCCCCGGCGAGCAGGTGGCCATCGCGCTCGACCCCGCATCCAGCGAGTTCTACGACGCCGACAAGAAGCTATACGTATTCAAGAAGTCCGACAAATCCGAGAAGACCGCCGAGCAGATGGTGGACTTCTACGCGGCCTGGATCAAGCAGTACCCCATCGTCTCCCTCGAAGACGGCCTGGCCGAGGACGACTGGGAGGGTTGGGTCCACCTCACCAAACGCCTCGGCCACATCCAGCTCGTCGGCGACGACATCTTCGTCACCAACACCGACCGCCTGCAGCAGGGCATCGAGCGCAAGGTCGCCAACTCCATCCTGATCAAGCTCAACCAGATCGGCACCGTCACGGAGACCATCGACGCCATCGAGCTGGGCCGCCGCTACGGCTACACCAGCGTCATCAGCCATCGCTCCGGCGAGACCGAAGACCCCTTCATCGCCGACTTCGCCGTGGCCACCGGCGCCGGCCAGATCAAGACCGGCTCGGCCAGCCGCACCGACCGCATCTGCAAGTACAACCAACTGCTGCGCATCGAGGAAGAGCTGGGCGAATCCGCCGAGTTCCTCGGCATCGAGTCCCTCAACTTCCAGTAGGCCACCAGTTCCAGTAGCCAACCAGACGGGTGGGAGCCATAGTGCTCCCGCCCGTCCTTTGCTTGTCATTCTGAGCGCAGCGAAGAATCCCCGCATTTCGCTTAACCCAAAAGCCCCATCCATCGCTCTTCCGATGGGTGGGGCTTTTTGCGTGAGGCGCGAATTATTCCGCGGCGGGCTTGGCGGTCTGCGGCCGCAGCAGCGGGAACAGGATCACGTCGCGGATGGATTTGGAGCCGGTGAGGACCATGGTCAGCCGGTCGATGCCGACGCCCTCGCCGGCCGTCGGCGGCAGCCCGTAGCCCAGCGCGCGCACGTAGTCCTCGTCGACCTCGGCCATGGCTTCTTCGTCGCCGCGTTTGCGCTCGGCTACCTGCGCCTCGAAGCGCCGCCGCTGGTCGTCCGCATCGTTCAGCTCGGAAAACGCATTGCCGATCTCGAAGCCGCCAATGTAGAACTCGAAGCGCTCGACCCAGTCGGGCTCGTCGGGCTTGACCTTGGAGAGAGGCGAGACGGCGAGAGGGAAGTCGTAGATGATGGTCGGCTGGATCAAATGCGGTTCCACAACTGCCTCGAAGACAGAAGCGATGACCCTGCCGAGAGGAGCGTCGTTCATGGTTTGAATCAACGATCGCATTGCGCGTATCTGAGTTAACAATACGAACTCTGGGGTCTGTCGAGCTTCTTCATCGAATCGAATATTTCTTTCGGAGGAGATGCGGATCTTCTCAAGTGGTGTCAGTTGTGAGAATTTGCTGACATCTAAGGGGTCTCTCTTTGCATGTAAAGCCGCTGTACATTCGTCCTCAAGAATCGGCAAGCTTAGCTCCAGAACTTGCAGTTTCGCCAATAGCCGCGCCCGATCCCAAAAATCAGCTTGCGTAGGTTCATCATCGAATTGCACCGGCCAGAACTTGATGATCGCTTCGCGCATTGAATACTTCCGCCAGTTCTCCGGGGCTAAGTCAATCTCGTCGCCATCGAAAGTTGTCTTGGTCGAGCCGTCGTTGACTTCTTTCGCGACAGTTGAGATGAGCTCTATGGTCAGGTCCATCAGGTCGTGGTAGTTTGCGTAGGCCTGGTAGAACTCCAACATGGTGAACTCGGGGTTGTGCTGGGTGCTGATGCCCTCGTTGCGGAAGTTGCGGTTGATCTCGTAGACGCGGTCCATTCCGCCGACCACCAGGCGCTTGAGATACAGCTCCGGCGCGATGCGCAGCGAGAGGTCGAGATCGAGCGCGTTGTGGTGCGTCTTGAAGGGCTTGGCCGCAGCGCCGCCCGCGATGGTCTGCATCATCGGCGTCTCGACTTCGAGATAGCCGCGCGCGTCGAAGAACTTCCGCATGGCGCGCAGAACGGCGGCCCGCTTGACGAAGACCTCGCGGACATCGGGATTGACGAAGAGATCGACATACCGCTGGCGATAGCGCAGCTCGGTGTCTTCCAGGCCGTGGAACTTGTCCGGCAGCGCCAGCATCGCCTTGGCCAGAAAGGTCAGTGAAGTCACGTGAACGGTGAGTTCGCCGGTACGGGTACAGAAGAGATAGCCGCGCGCGCCGATGTGATCGCCCAGGTCGAGCAGCTTATACAGCGCGAAGCCGTCCTCGCCCACATCGTCCTTGCGGACGTAGAGCTGCATGCGCTGGCCTGCCTGCTGCAACTGGGCGAAGCCGGCCTTGCCCTGAACGCGGATGGCCATGATGCGTCCGGCGATGGAGACTTCGATCTTGCGGCCTGCGGCGAGCGAGGCCTCGAAGTTTTCGGCGGTCAGCGAGTCAAACTTCGCGCGCAGCTCGGGGATGGTGATGGTTGCGGCGTAGCTGTTGGGGTGGGTCGCCTCGGCGTAGCTCAAGCCGGACTTCTGGCCCAGCGCGGCGATCTGCTTGAGCTTCTCGCGCCGCTCGTTGTACAGCTTCTCTTCAAACTGCGATTCGTACACGGGCTACCCCTTTGCGGTGCTGATGGTGACAATTCAGTATATCGGTGCGCTGCAAGCCGGGCCCCCGGCGTGGTGTAATGGTCGAGCGATGGCCGATGAACCCAACAAGAAGAATCGACCCAACGACTACATTCAGGCCGAGACAATCCTCCAGCTTGCCCTTGCGATTCCGGCCGGCGCCTTCGTCGGCCTCGGCTTGGGGTACTGGCTGGACAAGCACTTCCACACCGGCTGGATCGCCATCACGCTCATGTTCCTGGGCGCCGCTGGCGGCTGCTTCCACCTGTTCAACTACCTGTCGCGTTCGTCCAAACGGGACGGCCAATGAACAACCAACCCAATCCGATCGACTATTCCAAGACGACCGACACCCTCAGCGACGCCGATGTTCGCCGCACCATGCTTGCCGCGATCCGCCTGCTCCTGGTCCTTTCGGTCATCGCCGCGGCACTCTTCTGGTGGGCGGAGAACTGGCAGAGCGCGGTGCTGCTCATCGTCGGGTCCACCATCTCTTCCACCTCGCTGTGGGAGTGGCTGCGGCTGATGACAGCTATCAATCAGCGCATGGATGCTGGGCAAACACCGCGCCCGATGGGCCTGATTCTGTTCGGATTCTTCGTCCGCCTCGGGCTGACTCTGGCGGTGCTCTATGTTAGTCTTAAATATCTGCAGGGAACGGTTTTTGCGCTAGCCGCAGGGCTGGGTCTCGGGCTTGTATCGCTCATCTTTGAAGCCTCCAAGCTTCTCAAACGCCCCGCTTCATAGTCCCGGCCAGGGGTTTGTTTCAAACGAATATGCCGACACAGTTACTTTTCACGCGCATCCTGAACCAACACTTCGCCCCGCAGGCCGACAGTTTGCTGGCAAGCCTGCACATCCACCCCGCGTATCCCGAGGCACCCATCAACAACGCCTTTGCGATGGAGCTGCTGATCTTCGCCGGTTTGCTGCTCTACTTCATCGCCATCCGCTCCACGCTTTCGGTCGAACAACCGAAGACCGTACAGCACTTCGCGGAGATGACGCATGAGTTCGTCGGCTCGCAGAGCGAGAGCATCATCGGCCCGGGGTATCAGCGTTATACCGCCTACCTTACCGTGCTGGTCCTCTTCATTCTCATCGGCAACCTGATGGGACTGGTGCCGGGGCTCGAATCGCCAACCGGCTACCTCTATGTGCCGCTCGGCTTCGCGCTGGTCACATTTGTCTATTACCACTACCAGGGCATTCGCGCCAACGGCTTCGGCTACATCAAGCAATTTCTGGGGCCGGTGTGGTGGCTGGCGTGGCTGCTGTTCCCCATTGAGGTGATCTCGCATTTTGCGCGCATCCTCTCGCTCACCGTTCGTCTCACGGTGAACATGTTCGCCGGCGATCTGGTGACGATGGTGTTCTTCTCGCTGATTCCGGTCGGTTTTCCGGTAATTTTTCTCGGTCTGCACCTCTTTGTAGGTTTCGTCCAGGCGTATATCTTCATGGTGCTGACGATCGTGTACCTGTCAATGGCGACGTCGCACGAACACTAAGATTGCTGCGGACGGCCGCAAGGGTCCGCAGAAAAGATTCCGGCGGCGGGGCGCCCCCTCTCCGCCGGACGCAACAAAAAATCGCCGCATAGCGTGAGGGCGCCAGCACGGAGAGCATCAACCACCCACTGGCGGCGACATTCTGATGGGGGCAGGGAGTCATACTATGGTTCGCATGTTGCAAATCTCGAAGTACCTCTTCATGACGCTGGCCGCGCTGTTCCTGGCGACGCCGGCGTTTGCGCAGGCCGCCGGTGCGGCTGCCGCTCCCAACTACAACGCCCTTGCGGTCGGCATCGGCATGGGCATCGCCGCCGGGCTGTGCGGTCTGGGACAGGGACGGGCGACGGCCTCCTGCGCCGAGGCGCTTGCCCGCAACCCCGGCGCACGCGCCGGAATCCAGCTCTTCCTCTTCATCGGCCTCGCCTTCATGGAGTCGCTGACGCTGTTTACCCTCGGATTGCTCTTCCTGCGCACCGCTCACTAGGGCAGAGTTGTCATCGACGAAACGAGAGGGCCTCCGCGCCGGAGGCTCTTTTGCTGTGATGAAGCGAGTCTTCAGCAACGGAGGTGTTGCGATGCGCCCCATCAAGACGATCAGCAGCCGCGAGGTGTATCGCAACCGGTGGACGCGGGTGCGCGAGGACGTGATCGAGCGCGCCAACGGCGAGCGCGGAATCTACGGCGTGGTGGACAAGGACCCGGCGTGCATCATCATTCCGCTGGAGCGGACGGCGGAGGGCGAGTTTGTCACTCTGGTGGAGCAGTATCGCTTCACGGTTGGCGCGCGATACATGGAACTTCCGCAGGGCGGCTGGGAGCAGGCCGACGCTGATCCGGAGGAGATGGCGCGCGGCGAGCTGCGCGAAGAGACCGGCCTGACGGCGGAACACATGACGCTGCTGGCCACGCTGCGGATCGGCTATGGCGTGCTGAACCAGAAGCAGCACATCTTTCTGGCCGAAGGGCTGACCCAGGGCGAGCGCGAGCTGGACGCCGAGGAGAGCGATCTCGAAGTGCATCGCGTCAGCGTGGCGGAGTTCGAGGCGATGCTGCTGGATGGGACGATTGTCGACGGCTGCTCGGCGGCGGCGTGGGGCGTCTACCGGCTGTGGCGGGAGCGCAAGAGCTAGAGCATACGTTCTGAACTATTGATGATGTGGTGAAGTTACGGAGCCGCAGTCGATTTTAGAGGGCTATTTCGAGCCGCCTAATATGCGAGGGTGAAGAAGCCAGCCGATCCGTTGTATGTCACATGGCAGTGCCTGAGAATGTCTCTTCCCAAAAGGGCATGGTAGCCCTGATGAATGAGTTCGCTCGCGCAGACTGACATGATTGGCCGTACCAGGGGCTGTTGATTGCCTGAAGGGATGATGATAGATACATCGAAAGTATCGGCTTCAACAGCTACAGCGCCGGTACTTGGAGTCATCATAAGTGATTTTCCCGTGGCTTGAAGGCCAAGTGCATTCAAGACTGTCGGGTCTATACATGTACAACTCGCACCAGTATCGAGTAACGCGCGGATATTCTGTACTGGTGGAACGGATTGACCTTCAGCTTGTAACGCCTCAAGACGCGGTCCGCTAACACCGACAATCATATCGAGGATGGGCCCGGTTTGCGTCGTATGCATAAGCGTGAAGTGGGGCATCTTACACGGCCCCCACCGGGCTAAATGGAACAATGTGCCGCGTGAAGTACTGTACAGTTTCAGTCGCGCTTACCTGCTTGACCAGAAAAGGCTCCAGCTTGAACTTCTCGTACCCAGCCTTGATCGCATCCTCATATGCCGCATAAAAGTCCACTACATCATCACCGTGGATGAGGACGAACTTACCCTGATGCTCTTTCAGATCGGGCAGTTTTGCCTTATAGGTCGCGAGTTCTTTTTCGAGTGCCATGACGATCCTCATGTTTCCAATTCACTTATAATTCAACTTCTTTAGACGCAACCCACAGGCCAAATGGTAGCTTAGGCCGGACGGCATGTCTACTCCAATCCGTGAAAAATGTCAAGGCCATTCCTGTGGGGATTTGCACCGTAAACGGTGTAAGACGTAAGATTTTGTATTGACTAATTCAATACTAGGGATTACGCGCCTGTGCGTTTCTGTGGAAAACTAGACGCTCCCGCAGATATTGATTCTCTGGTGTTTATCGGCACCGAACCATACGCCTTTACCGCGAGTGGTTACCGCTTTAGTTGTATCCACCATGGTGCATGCAGCCGCGATGAATGGGGCACACGCCGGGAGCGGCGGTACTCAGTCAGCTGACGAGGTGGCCCATCTTCTGGCGCTTGGTCTGGAGGTAGCGGGCGGAGGCGGGTTGGGGGGGGACCTGGGCGGAGATGCGCTCGGCGACGCGGATGCCGACGGACTCGAGCGCGGCGACTTTTTCGGGGTTGTTGGTGATGAGGCGAACGGAGGGCACGCCAAGCAGGGTAAGAATGGCGGCGGGCAGCTCGTACTGGCGGCAATCGGCCTGGAAGCCGAGCGAGAGGTTGGCCTCGATGGTGTCGAGGCCCTGGTCCTGCAACTGGTAGGCCTGCAGCTTGGCCATGAGACCGATGCCGCGTCCCTCCTGGTTCTCGTAGAGCAGGATTCCGCGGCCGGCGGCGGCGATGGCTGAGAGGGCGAGCTCGAGCTGCTGGCGACAATCGCAGCGCAGGGAGTGGAAGACGTCTCCGGTGAGGCACTGGGAGTGGATGCGGACGATGGGCGGCTCTCCGGAGGTGAGGTCGCCAAGCACCAGGGCGACGGCGGTCTCGACGGGGCGGGCGGGGGTGGGGGCGTTGGAGGGGGTGGGAGCGGCGAGCAGGCCCTCGAAGCCGAGGATGCGGAAGTGTCCCCAGCGGGTGGGGAAGTCGGCATCGGCGAGCTGGCGCACGGATTCGAAGGGCATGGTTCGATTATACGGTTCGAGATGCAGGGGAGTTAGAGTAGGAGGATGGGGACGGGGATGGGACATGCTGGCGTGGGGCAGGTGAAGGACAGCCTGATCCTGATCACGCTGCTGGTGGAGCTGGGGGTGGCGGCTGCGGTGTCGGCGTCGCTGGCGCGGTCGAACACGTTCAAGGACCTGCTGCTGATGCCGCGGCGGAGCTGGCGGCAGACGCTGGCTTTGGTGGCGATGATCACGGTGCCGTTGACGCTGGGCGTGTGGGTGCGGGTGCGGGTGCCGAACTTCCTGGCGGCGGACCTGTCGTACGAGGCGACGGTGCTGATGGGGCTGCTGCTGGGGCCGTGGGCGGCGATGGCGGGCGGGGCGGCGTTGGCGCTGCCGGCGGTGTGGCACGGCGAGCACTGGACGCTGGCGGTGAACCTGGCGGTGGGGGCGATTGCGGGGACGGTGGGGCGGTTCATCGAGCGCGAGGAGGTGTGGTCGTTTTCGCCGATGATCGACCTGAGCCTGTACCGCTGGGTGACGCGGAACCTGCGGAAGCCGCAGTTCGACCGGCAGATCATGCTTCTGGTGCTGATTACGACGATGCAGTTTGCGACGAGCATGTTGTCGCGGGCTTATCCCGCGCGGTTCTTCGAGCTGCACTCGCCCAACTGGTGGGTGGAGCTGGCGATCTGCGCGTGCGCTCCGGTGGTGGTGGGGATTCCGCTGAAGATATGGAACGCGGTGCGCATCGAACGCAAGCTGGAGGAGCAGAGCCGGCTGCTGATGGAGGCAAGGCTGGACGCGCTGCAGCGGCAGATCAACCCGCATTTTTTATTCAACACGCTGAACTCGATCACGTCTCTGGTGCGGTCGCAGCCGGAGCTGGCGCGGGAGATGATCGTGAAGCTGGCGAACATATTGCGCGCGCTGCTGAAGGACCGCGAGGCGTTTGTGCCGTTCGCGGAAGAGCTGGCGTTTACGGACGACTACCTGGACATCGAGGTGGTGCGCTTCGGAGAGAAGCTGCGAGTGGTGAAGGACATCGCCGAAGAGACGCTGGCGGTGCTGGTGCCGAGCATGTTGCTGCAGCCGCTGATCGAGAACTCGATCAAGCACGGGCTGGAGCCGCGCATCGGCGGAGGGACAGTGACGCTGCGGAGCCGGATGCTGAGCGACGGGCGGCTGCTGCTGGAGGTGGAGGACGACGGGATCGGGATGGACGCGGAACGCGAGGGCGGGCTGAGCCTGGCGACGAACGGCGCAGGAGACCGGGCCGGGGGGATTGGGATGCGCAACGTGCGGGAGCGCATGGAGGTGATGTACGGCAGCCGGGCCGAGGTGGAGATGGTGAGCCGCCCAGGGCGGGGGACCAAGGTGACACTGGTGCTGCCAGTGCTGGAGCCGGGCGAGGCCCCGTGGGGGCCGCTGGGCGAGGCACTGCAGGCGCGGTGGGCGGACGTGTCGCGGGCGGTGACGCGAGGGTGAGATGATACACTCGTAGAGTTGAAACGACGGCGCGGCACGCGGCCCATTGGTTCCGGTGCGGGATTGGGACGGCGGGCGATGCGGCGGTCGTGTGGGGGGCTGTAGCTCAGCTGGGAGAGCGCCTCGTTCGCAACGAGGAGGTCAGCGGTTCGATCCCGCTCAGCTCCACCAAAACGATTTGCATGAATTTTGCGCGATGTTCTGAAGCCCGCTCGATGGCGGGCTTTTTCGCGGATTCCGTTGCGATTCGCGGGGATGCGGGCGGGACTGAGGCAGCCGTAAATACGGGGATTCTTCGCTGCGCTCAGAATGACAGAGGGAAGGATTGTTTGCGTGGCTGTGAATCACATCCGATGCGCAAATAACGCGCATGAATGGGGCATCCGCGCTGCGCTACAATCGAGGGGAAGCGGAATTTCTGTTTTGGGTTGGCGGAAGACGGCGCAACAAATTGCGGGCCTGGCACGTCAACCTTCAGAGCGCCACAGGTTGCGCGGGGGAGAGTGTGCCCCGCGCGCCTGGTCTGGAGAACGAATTGGAACCTGGTCCAAATCAACAAGCTCATATCGGCCTCGAACACCAACTGTCTGAAAGCACACCGGCGCGAACTCCGCGGCAGAGGCGAATCCGCGCGGCGGTGTGGATTGCCATTCTGCTGATCTTTGCGGCGGGATTTTTTCTTGTGTTGCGCCAGCACGAGGCGAGCCAGAGTGCGGCGACGGGGCGGCGGGGCGCGATGGGCGGGGCGGTTCCGATCACCACGGTGACGGCGCAGAAGGGGAAGATCGGCGTGTATGTGGACGCGATCGGGACGGTGACTCCGGTGTATACGGCGTCGATCGTGAGCCAGGTGAGCGGGATTGTGACGGCGGTGCACTACACCGAGGGACAGATGGTGCAGAAGGGCGATCCGCTGATCGAGATCGATGCGCGGCCGTACGCGGCGACGCTGGCCCAGGCGCAGGGGATTCTGGAGCGCGACAAGGGGGTATTGGCGCAGGCGCAGATGGACCTGGAACGGTACAAGGCGGCGTGGGCGCGCAACGCGATCCCCAAGCAGACGCTGGACGACCAGGAGAAGCTGGTGGCCGAGAACCAGGGAACAGTGCATAACGACGAGGCCACGGTGCAGTACGACCAGATCCAGGTGGAGTACTGCCATATTGTTTCGCCGATTACGGGGCGGGTGGGGCTGCGGCTGGTGGACCCGGGCAACGTGGTGCAGGCCAATGCGGGCACGGTGCTGGCGGTGGTGACGCAAATCCAGCCGATCACGGCGGTCTTCAGCGTGGCGGAGGACGACCTGGGGAAGATCCAGCCGCAGTTGCGCAAGCGGGCACGGCTGGAGGTGGATGCGTTCGACCGGAGCGGGCTGAATCAGCTTGCCAAGGGGACTCTGCTGACGCTGGACAACCAGATCGACACGACGACGGGCACGGTGAAGGCGCGGGCGGAGTTTGCCAACGCGGACTCGTCGCTGTTTCCCAACCAGTTTGTGAACGTGCGTCTGCTGGTGAACACGCTACAGGGGGCGACGCTGATCCCCAGCGCGGCGGTGCAACACAACGGGCAGGCGGCGTTTGTCTATGTGATCGCGGAGAACAAGGCGCACCTGACGCCGATAACGGTGGGCGTGACGAATGCAACCACGGCGCAGGTGGAGGGGATCGGGCCGGGCGCGGTGCTGGCGACCAGCAGCTTCGACAAGCTGCAGGACGGCGCGGCGGTCACCATCTCCACGAAACCGATTGCGGCCAACCCCAGCGGGAGTAGCGCCCCTTGAGTCCGTCGCGTCCTTTCATTCTGCGTCCGGTTGCGACGTCGCTGCTGATGGCGGCCATCATGCTGGTGGGCATTGTGGCATACACGCAACTGCCTGTGTCGGCGCTGCCGGAGGTGGACTATCCGACGATCCAGATTCTGACGTTCTATCCGGGGGCGAGCCCGGAGGTGATGGCGACGACGGTGACTGCGCCTCTGGAGCGGCAGTGCGGGCAGTTGCAGGGGCTGAGCCAGATGACGTCGACCAGTTCGGCGGGCAATTCGGTGCTGGTGTTGCAGTTCACGCTGAGCCTGAACATCGACATTGCGGAGGAGGAGGTGCAGTCGGCGATCAACGCGGCGCAGAGCTTCCTGCCGGCGAACCTGCCGTCGCCGCCGATCTACAGCAAGACGAACCCGGCGGACGCGCCGGTGCTGACGCTGGCGATCACGTCGGACTCGTTTCCGCTGTCGCAGGTGGAAGATTTGGTGGACACGCGGCTGGCGCCGAAGATCTCGCAGTTGAGCGGGGTGGGGCTGGTGAGCATCAGCGGCGGGCAGAAGCCGGCGGTGCGCATCCAGGCCAACCCGACGGCGCTGGAGTCGTACGGGATTGACCTGGAAAACCTGCGCACGGCGGTGAGCAACTCCAGCGTGAACGCGGCCAAGGGAAACTTCGACGGGCCGCACCAGGACTACCAGATCGACTCCAACGACCAGTTGGTGACGAGCCAGGACTACCGGAAGGTGGTGGTGGCGTTCCGCGACGGCGCGCCGGTGATGCTGACCGACGTGGCAACAATCGTGGACGGAGTGGAGAACACCACGCAGGCGGCGTGGATGAACAAGAAGCCGGCGATCATCGTGAATGTGCAGCGGCAGCCGGGGGGCAACACGATCACGGTGGTGAAGAGCATCAAGCGGCTGCTGCCGCAACTGGAGGCGAACCTGCCGGAGGGGGTCACGGTGACTCCGCTGACCGACCTGACGACGGCGATCCAGGCCTCGGTGAACGATGTGGAGTTCGAGCTGCTGCTGACGGTGGCGCTGGTGGTGATGGTGATCTTCCTGTTTCTGAGGAGCCTGTACGCGACGATCATTCCCAGCGTGGCCGTGCCGCTGTCTCTGGTGGGAACGTTCGGGGTGATGTACCTGCTGGGCTACAGCCTGGACAACCTGTCGCTGATGGCGCTGACGATTTCGACGGGGTTCGTGGTGGACGACGCGATCGTGATGCTGGAGAACATCTCGCGCTACATCGAGGCGGGCGACCCGCCGATGGAGGCGGCGCTGAAGGGAGCGGAACAGATCGGGTTCACGATCATGTCTCTGACCGTGTCTCTGATCGCGGTGCTGATCCCGCTGCTGTTCATGGGGGACGTGGTGGGGCGGCTGTTCCGCGAGTTTGCGGTGACGCTGGCGGTGACGATTATATTGTCGGCGGTGGTTTCGTTGACGCTGACGCCGATGATGTCGGCGCGGATTCTGAAGCGCCATGGGGGCGAGCAGAAGGGGCGCGTGTACAGGGCTTCGGAGCGCGGATTCAACGCGATGATCGGGTTCTACGCAAGGACGCTGAAGGTGGTGCTGCGCTACCGGACGGCGACGATGTGCGTGGCGCTGGGCACGCTGCTGCTGACGGTTTTTCTGTACATCATGATTCCCAAGGGGTTCTTCCCGGTGCAGGACACGGGGGTGATCCAGGGGATATCGCAGGCCCCGCAGACGATCGGGTCGAAGGCGATGGCGGAGAAACAGCAGGAGCTGGCGGATGTGATTTTGGCCGACCCGGCGGTGGAGAGCCTGTCGTCGTTCATCGGGGCGGACGGGACGAACACGACCACCAACAGCGGGCGGCTGTCGATTAATTTGAAGCCGCTGAACCAGCGGGACCTGAGCGCGGCGGACGTGATCCGCAGGCTGGAGCCGGAGCTGGACAAGAAGGTGCAGGGGATACAACTGTTCATGCAGCCGGTGCAGAACATCACGGTGGACGACCGGGTGAGCCGGACACAGTACCAGTACACGCTGGAGGACCCGGACCAGAACGAGCTGAACCAGTGGACCAACCGGTTTCTGAGGCGGCTGAAGGAGCTGCCGGAGCTGGAGGACGTGGCGACCGACCAGCAGACGGGCGGGCTTGCGGTGTCGCTGGTGATCGACCGGGTGACGGCGTCGCGGCTGGGGATCGCGCCGACGACGGTGGACAATATGCTGTACGACGCGTTTGGGCAGCGGCAGATCAACACGATGTACACGCAACTGAACCAGTACCACGTGATCCTGGAGGCGCAGCCGCAGTTCCAACTGGACCCGGACAAGCTGAACCACATGTACATCCAGGCCAACGCGGCGGCTGGGACGACGGGAGCGGGGGCGTCGAGCTCGTCGGGGCGCGGATCGACGTCGGCAGGCTCGAATGCGCTGACCGGCTCGACGATGTATACGCCGTCGGCGGGGACTCTGGCGCCGCCGGCGCGGGTGCTGACGGCGGGGACGACGGCGTTGGGCGCGAACTCGGCCGGGGCGACCAGCTCAGTGCCGAGCAATGCGATTCCGCTGAGCGCGTTCTCGCACTTCGAGACGGCGACCGAGCCGCTGTCGATCACGCACCAGGGACAGTTCCCTTCGATTACGGTGAGCTTCAACCTGGCGCCGCACGCATCGCTGGGCGACGCGATCGAGAAGATCACCAAGCTGCAGAAGGGGATGAATATGCCGGCGAGCCTGCAAGCGGACTTCCAGGGCACGGCGGCATCGTTCCGCAACTCGCTGTCCAACGAGCCGCTGCTGATCCTGGCCGCGCTGGTGACGGTGTACATCGTTCTGGGGGTGCTGTACGAGAGCTTCATCCACCCGATCACGATTCTTTCGACGCTGTTTTCGGCGGGGGTGGGGGCGTTTCTGGCGCTGATCCTGTTCCATCAGGACCTGAGCGTGGTGGCGATTATCGGGCTGGTGCTGCTGATCGGGATTGTGGAGAAGAACGGGATCATGATGGTGGATTTCGCGCTGGAGTTGCAGCGAAAACACGGGAAGGACTGCACGGAGGCGATCTATGAGGCGTGCCAGCTCCGCTTCCGGCCGATCATGATGACGACGATGGCGGCGCTGCTGGCGGGGATTCCGCTGGCGTTCGGCAGCGGGATGGGATCGGAGCTGCGGCGGCCGCTGGGCATCACCATGGTGGGCGGGCTGCTGGTGAGCCAGGTGCTGACGCTGTACACCACGCCGGTGATCTATATCTTCTTCGACAAGCTGGGGCAGCGCTTCTCGCGCAAGCACGCTGCGCCGATGACGGGCGATGGGGCGCACGCGGCGGGGCAGCCGTGAACGTCTCCGCGCCATTTGTGCATCGGCCGGTGGCGACGACGCTGCTGACGGTGGCGGTGGCGATTGCGGGTGCGATCGCGTTCACGGTGCTTCCGGTGTCTCCGCTGCCGCAGGTGGATTTTCCGACGATCAACGTGGGCGCGGGGCTTCCGGGGGCGAGCGCGGAGATCATGGCGTCGAGCGTGGCGACGCCGTTGGAGCGGCAGTTCGGGCACATCGCTGGGGTGACGGAGATGACCTCGTCGAGCGGGCTGGGCTCGACCGGGATCACGATCCAGTTCGACCTGAGCCGGAACATCGACGGGGCGGCGCGGGACGTGCAGGCGGCGATCAACGCGGCGCGGACGTATCTTCCGGCGAACCTGCCGGGGAACCCGACGTATCGCAAGGTGAACCCGGCGGACGCTCCGATCATGATCCTGGGGCTGACCAGCGACGTGTACGGGCCGGACAAGCTGTACGACATCGCGTCGACGATCATGCAGCAGAAGCTGTCGCAGATCCAGGGGGTGGGACAGGTGGGCGCGGGGGGCGGGGCGCTGCCGTCGGTGCGGGTGGAGGTGAACCCGACGAAGCTGGCGAGCTACGGGATGACGATGGCGAGCTTGCAGTCGATGCTGCGGCTGGAGAACTCGAACCTGGCGCGGGGGCAGATCACGAATGGCGAGGTGAGCGCGGACATCGTGATGAACGGGCAGATCTCGCACGCCGCGGACTACCAGCCGCTGATCGTGGGGTACCACAACGGGCAGGCGGTGCGGCTGTCGGACGTGGCGGACGTGGTGGACTCGGTGCAGAACGTGCGCGCGGGGGGCTACCTGAACGGCAAGCGGGCGGTGGTGCTGCAGGTGTTCCGGCAGCCCAACGCCAACATCATCGACACGGTGGACCGGATCAAAGCCGCGCTTCCATCGCTGGAGGCGTCGATTCCCACGGGCATCAACACCACGGTGGTGATGGACCGGACGACGACGATCCGGGCGTCTGTGTTCAACGTGGAACGCACGCTGCTGATCTCGATCGTGCTGGTGATTCTGGTTGTGTTCGTGTTCCTGCGCAGCCCGCGGGCGACGCTGATCCCGGCGGTGGCGGTGCCGACGTCGCTGGTGGGGACCTTCGCGGTGATGTACCTGTGCGGGTACAGCCTGGACAACCTGTCGCTGATGGCGCTGACGATTTCGACGGGGTTTGTGGTGGACGACGCGATCGTGGTGATGGAGAACATCACGCGGCACATCGAGGACGGGATGGAGCCGTTTGCGGCGACGCTGCTGGGGGCGCGCGAGATTGGGTTTACGGTGATGACGATCAGCATGTCTCTGATCGCGGTGTTCATCCCGCTGCTGATGATGGGAGGGATCGTGGGGCGGCTGTTCCGCGAGTTCGCGGTGACGCTGTCGACGGCGATTGTGGTGTCGATGGCGATCAGCCTGACCACGACGCCGATGATGTGCGCGCACCTGCTGAAGAGCGAGAAGGAGCAGAAGCACGGGCGGATGTACAAGGCGTCGGACAGGGTCTTTCAATGGAGCCTGGGGCTTTACCGGAGGAGCCTGCACTGGGTGCTGGAGAACCCGGGGCTGGTGCTGACGACGCTGGCGCTGATCATCGCGCTGAACGTGGTGATTGCGTACAAGATACCCAAGGGGTTCTTCCCGCAGCAGGACACCGGCTCGCTGGGGGGCCAGATGCGCGGGCCGCAAGACGCATCGTACCCGGCGATGAACGCGGCGCTGCGGCAGATCCAGCAGCGAATCAAGGACGACCCGGCGGTGCAGAACGTGGTTGGGTTCACGGGGGGGGGGACGACCAACACGGGCGGATTTTTTGTGATTCTGAAGCCGGTGGAGCAGAGGAAGGTGAGCGCGGCGGAGGTGATCAACCGGCTGCGGCGGCCGTTGAACCAGATTACGGGCGCATCGACGTTCCTGCAGGCGTCGCAGGACATCCGGGTTGGCGGGCGCGGGGCGAACGCAATGTACCAGTACACGATCCAGTCGGACAACGTGAGCGACCTGCAGGTGTGGGGGCCGAAACTGCTGGATGCGATCACGCGGCTGCCCGGCTTCCAGGACGTGAGCAGCGACCAGCAGAACGGGGGGCTGGACCAGCGGCTGACCTACGACCGCGTGTCGGCGGCGCGGCTGGGGCAGACGGCGAGTTCGCTGGACTCTGCGCTGTATTCGGAGTTCGGCCAGTCGCAGGTGTCTCTGATCTATACGCAACTGAACCAGTACTACGTTGTGCTGGAGGTTGCGCCCGAGTACTGGGCGACGCCGGACGGGCTGAAGAGCGTGTACCTGCATCCGTCGGCGGGGAACTCGACGGTGAGCGGGAACACGCCGCTGTTCAGCGTGGCCAAGGCGCAGGCCAATACGACCCCGCTGTCGCTGAGCCACACGGGGCTGTTCCCGTCGGTGACGGTGTCGTTCAACCTGGCGCCGACCATGTCGCTGAGCGACGCGACGCTGGCCATTGACCAGATGCAGCAGAAGATGAACATTCCCGATACGGTGCGCTGCTTCTTCGCGGGGACGGTGCAGGCGTATCAACAGTCGCTGAGCAGCGAGCCGATGCTGATTGTGACGGCGCTGGGCGCGGTGTTCATCGTACTGGGGATTTTGTACGAGAGCCTGGTGCATCCGCTGACGATCATTTCGACGCTGCCCTCGGCGAGCGTGGGCGCGATGCTGGCGCTGATGATCTTCCACCAGGACCTGAATGTGATCTCGATCATCGGCATCATACTGCTGATCGGGATTGTGAAGAAGAACGCGATCATGATGATTGACTTTGCGCTGCAGGCGGAGCGGGAGCGGGGGATGGACCCGGAGGAGGCGATCTTCGAGGCGTGCATGCTGCGGTTCCGGCCGATCATGATGACGACCATGGCGGCGCTGTTTGGCGCGCTTCCGCTGGCCTTCGGGACGGGGACGGGATCGGAGCTGCGGCGGCCGCTGGGAATCACGATTGTGGGCGGGCTGGTGATGAGCCAGATGCTGACGCTGTATACCACCCCGGTGGTGTACCTGACGTTCGACCGGATCCGGTTGTGGGTTGCGGCACGGCGACATCCGGGGCTGGATTCCGTAGGAGGGCCGATTGCGGCGACTTCGGATTAAAATTATCAACGATGGAAGTACAACAATGAGCAGAACGATTCTTCGCGCAGCAATCTCGATGGCACTGGCGGCACTGCTATTGAGCGGATGCCTGGCGGGGCCGAAGTACCAGAGGCCGCCGGCGATGACGCAGGCGCCACCGGCGGCTTACAAGGAAACGCCGGGCGCGGCACAACCGGCCAGCGCGACGGCGGCGGGCAGCGCGGCGCAAGCCAACGCGGCTGCAACCGGAACAACGGGGGCGCAGGCTCAGGCGGCGGATGCGGGGGAGTGGAAGGTGGCCCAGCCGCAGGACGCGATGCTGAAGGGCAAGTGGTGGGAGATATACAAGGACGACGAGCTGAACGCTCTGGAAGAGAAGCTCAACATCGACAACCAGACGATCAAGCAGTACTTCGCGAACTTCATGGAGGCGCGCACGCTGGTGGCGGAGGCGCGGGCGCAGCTTTATCCCACGCTGACGGCAGTTCCGACCTACTCGCGCTCCCGCGCGTCGGCCAATCAGACCAATACGCCTTCGGCAGCGACGGGCAGGACGACGTCACTGGGCTCGCTGGGACTGGATGCCTCTTGGGAGCCGGACCTGTGGGGACGGGTGCGCAACCAGATCAAGGCGCAGCAGTACAACGCGCAGGTGAGCGCGGCGGACCTGGGGAACGTGCGGCTGAGCGAGCAGGCCAGCCTGGCCGAGTTCTTCTTCGAGATACGCGGGCAGGACGCGCTGGCGGCGATCTACCAGCAGACGGTGGCGGACGACCAGAAGGCTGTGGACCTGACGCGGTCAGAGTACGAGACCGGGGTGGGCACGGAGATTTCGGTGGTGGAGGCGCAGAATACGTTGCAGAATGCGCAATCGGCGCTGATCAACCTGGGCGTGGCGCGGGCGCAGTACGAGCACGCGATCGCGGTGCTGACGGGGAGCGACCCTTCGTCGTTCACGATTGCGGTGAAGGCGCTGAATGCCGTGCCGCCGGCGGTGCCGATCGGCGTGCCGTCGCAGTTGCTGGAGCGGCGGCCGGACATTGCGGCGCAGGAGCGCATGATGGCCGCGGCGAATGCGGAGATCGGAGTTTCGCAGGCGGCGTTCTATCCCAACCTGACGCTGACGACGGACGGCGGATTCGAGAGCGCGGCCTTCAAGCATCTGTTCGACATCTCCAGCCGGTTCTGGTCGCTGGGAGGTTCGGCATCGGAGACGCTCTTCGACGCCGGGCTGCGGCGGGCCGCGGTGCGCCAGTACACGGCGATCTACGATGCAGACGTGGCGGGCTACCGGCAGACGGTGCTGACCGCGTTCCAGCAGGTGGAGGACGCGCTAGCGGCGGAGCGGATCCTGTCGCGGCAGATCGGGCAGCAGGAGATGGCGGCGCAGTCGGCGCAGAAGGTGCTGGACCTGGAGACGGCGCGCTATGAGACCGGGGTCGATCCGTACATCGATGTGGTGACGGCGCAGACCACGCTGCTGGCCGACCGGCAGACGCTGGCGACGCTGCACACCCAGGAGATGACCGCGTCGGTGCAACTGATCGAGGCGCTGGGCGGAGGATGGGACAGCACGCAGTTGGCGACGCCGGAGCAGGTGTCGAAGAAGCTGGGTGCGGGGGAGATAGAGATTCAGCGGTGAAGAGGCTTCCCACTCATGCGCACAGAACGCGCATGAATGGGCACCCAACACCTGTAAACCCACCCATTCCGCAAAGGACGCGGAATGAATGGGGCACCCGCTGATTCCCACCCATGCGCAAAGGACGCGCATGGATGGGGCACCCGAATGGTTGCATGGGAGGGGTTAGTCTTCCGCGGGGGCCTTGGGGTGCTGGGGCATGGCGGCGGCGATGCCGTCGGCGACGGCGACGCGAGTGGGGGTGAAGGTGATCTGCGCGGACTTGAGGCCGTCGCGGGAGGCGGTGACGGTGATGGGGCCGGGGGCGGGGTCGGTGGCGCGGATGAGTTTGGAGTGGACGGCGACGCGGTTGATGCCGCACTCGGTGTTGAGATACGTGTTGTTGGTGGAATCGAGGATGCCGCTGTTGTATCCGCCGCGCCAGATGGCGGGGCCGGTGCAGGTGAAGTCGACGCGCGCGTAGTCGGTGGGGCAACGCACGCCCTTGGCGTCGATGACCTCGAAGTCGATGAGGGCAACGTCTTCGCCGTCGGCCTGTAGGCCGCGCGGGCCGAGGATGGGGGTGAGGCGGATGGCGACCGCCGGGCCTGCCGTCGTTATCTCCTGCTGGGCGACGATTTTGTCTCCGTTCCTGCCGATGGCCTTGATGCTGCCAGGGGCGAAGGCGATGTTGGGGAAGGCGAAGATCCAGTTGTTGTCGGGCTTGGAGTTGACGCCGGCGGACTTGCCGTTGACGAAGAGCTCGACGGAGTCGGTGTTGGCGACGACGTAGACGGTCTTGACGGTTGCGGAGCCGTCGGGCTGTGTGGCGGGGTAGGTCCAGTGGCCGAGGATGTGCAGGTCGGGCTGGGGGTTCTGGATGACGCGGTGGGCGAAATATATCTCCTTGGGCAGGCGCATGGCGTCCACCTTGCCGCTGACGCGGCAGACCTCGGTGGAGTCCTGGCGGCCGTCGGCGTCCTCGTCGGTGAAGTAGATGGAGCAGTAGGCGGACCAGCGGGAGTGGGCGGGGTCTGGGTTGGAGATGCGGTTGATCCAGTAGGAGTAGTACTGCTTGATGCCGTCGAGGGCGAAGTCCTCCGAGTTGTAGAGGAAGCCGTCGCGCTTCCAGGTGTCGTTGGGGCCCTTCTTGGCCTTGTAGAAGGGTGGCGAGAAGGCGTCCCACATGCGGCGCGAGCCTTCGTTGCGGAAGTCCTCGGTCTCGATGATGGGGGCGCGGTTGCGGCGCTCGGCGGAGTAGGCGCGGAACATGTCGCTGGGCTTGGCTAGATTCTCGACGCCGGTGTCCTGGGCCATCATGACGCCGTAGTACTCGGCAATGTTGTTGTTGGCTGTGTTGGCGGCGTTGTTGGAGTCGCCGCGAGAGCCGATGACGCGTCCGCCGTCGGGATCGTATTGCTTGCGCAGATCGACCATCTGCTGCATCTGGTCGGGCGTGACCCAAGTGTTTCCCGCCTCCCAGAAGAAGATGCCGGGGTTGTTGCGGAAATAGATGATGGTGTCGCGCATGGCCTCGACGCGCTGGTCCCACTGGCGGCCCGTGACATCGCGCTCCTTGTCGCCGGCGGGACAGACCTGGACGATGCCGTAGCGGGTGTAGGAGTCGGCGTCCACCTTCTGCGGGGCGACGTGCATCCAGCGCATGTAGTTGCCGTGGCAGTCGCGGATGAGCTTGGCGGTGTGGTCGTGCATCCAGACGGGATAGCCCGCGCCGACCGCGGCCCACTCGTCGGCGGAGCGCTGGGAGAATCCCTTGAGGTAAACGAATTTTTCGTTGATGTAGAGGCCGCCAGTTCCCGCGCCGCCCTTGAACTCGGCCTTGCGGAATCCGGTCTCGATGCGGTTGACATCGACGACCTTACCACCGACTTTGAGGATGGTGTAGACATCGTAGAGGTAGGGGTCTTCGACGCTCCAGAAGCGTGCGTTGGCGAGCGGGCCGGAGGCGGACATGACGGACTTCTCGCCGTCCACCATGTCGAGCGGGTCGCCCTCGAACTGGGCGCGGACACGGCCGCTGAAGTCGACGATGACGGCGGAGAGGCCGACCGTGGCGCGGTCGCCGGAGGTGTTGTGGACCTCGGCGTCGACCGTGATGTCGGCGGTCTTCTTGGCGATGTTGAAGTTGTTGGCGTGGATGTAGACGCCCTGGCTCTCCAGCCCGTAGTAGAGCGGCAGCGTCTGGTGGATGGGGCCGGTGACGTGCAGCCAGACGGAGCGGTTGATGCCTCCGTGGTTGGGGTTGAAGTCGTTGGCGTTCCACTCGAAGGGCGAGCCGGCGCAGGGGGTACCGTCGGCGTTTTTGGGGTTGGCGGCGCAGAAGGCGCGCTCGCGGTAGTTGCCGGAGTTGTCCACCTTGACGGCGAGGACGTTCTCCTGGCCGGCGGGCGCAAGGGCGTCGGTGATGTCGATGCCGTAGGCGGTGACGCCGTTTTCGTAGAGGCCGACCGGATGGCCGTTGAGGAAGATGTCCCCCGCCTGGCGCATTCCCTCGAACTCCAGGAAGACGCGGTGGCCGGCGGGCAGGACGGGGAGCCGGAAGCGCTTGCGGTACCAGGAGAGGCCCTTGTAGGTTCCCTGGTCGCCTCCGCCGTGGGAGATGAGCTTGCGGAAGCTGTCGACGTCGTTGAAACTGTGCGGCGTGGCGACGGTGGACCATTTGGAGTCGTCGAAGTCTGGAGCCGAGGCGTCGCCGGGGACCTCCTCCAGAACCAGCTTGTCTTGTTGGGGGTCCCAGCGATTACCGCCGATGAACTTCCAGTCGTGGTTGAAGTTGAGCGTGGTGCGCGGAGAGCGGGGCGGCGCGTAGGCGGCGGCGGGCGCGGTGGCGGGCGCGGCAAACAGAGGATAGGAGCGGCCCAGAACGACCGGAAGTCCCAGGGCGATGAAGCTGGATGCGCCGACAAATTCGCGGCGGGTTACTTTGCGGGATGACATGGGATTGGGCTGCCTTTCAGTGAGTGGAGTGGGGACCGGATGAGCGGGCGCGGGTGCGGCGCGGCGTAATCACGATACTGCATGGACGGATGAAGAGTCTATTGGGACGCGGAGGGGGTCAGGCGGGGCCGCAGCCGTGGCTGTAGACCTGGGGATTGCGCCACTGGGCGTCGGTGGCGAAGAGGATGCAGGCGTCTCCGGACTGGGTGTTGACGCGCCAGGTGATGTCTCCCTGGCGGTAGAGCTGATACTTTCCGGAGCCGGCGAAGACCATTCCGTTGGGTGGATTGCGTGGGATGGAGTCGGCGGAGGGCGGGGTGAGCGCGGCGGCGGCGGCGGGCGTGGCGGCCGAGTTGGGGGCGGCGGGCGCGGCGGGCTGGGAGGTCTGGCCCGCGGGGGCCTGGGGTTTGGAGTTGCCGGCGGCCTGGTTGCGCACGGCGACCGCGCCGCTGTTCAAGGCGCGCGTCCTGGCCCTGTGGGTGAGCCAGACGAGGCCAAAGATGGCCACAAACACGATCATGAGAATCCAGAAGATCTGCTTCATGCCCTCTCCTTGAGCGGTTTCACCGCAACTAATATCGCGCGAGAATTATTAAAGGGGGTTTTCTTGAGGAAAAACCACGCAAACATTCTTCGCTCCTGTAAAGACCTGCGGTGAAACCTCTCCTTGCGCCGGGGAATGGAGTCCCGGCGCATGGCTTCCGGTCTTCTATTCTGAGGCTGGGGCGGATGGCCCGTCGAGGCAAAAACGGCGGGGGGCGCGAATTGCGTACCTCTGCTGGTTCCCCGCGAGGTTCTCAAACCCACCCATTCCGCACAGAACGCGGAATGGATGGGGCACCCGGTTTGTTGGGCGTATCATCTTGTTGTGCCGAAATACTCCATTGTTGTTCCGTTCCACAACGAAGAAGAGAACGTGACCGCGCTCTACGACCGGGTGAAGCTGGTGATGGAGCATGTGGGCAGCTCGTTCGAGATGGTGTTTGTGGACGATGGATCGAGCGACCGGACGTACCGATTGCTGGAGGAGATTGCGGCGGTGGACAGCCGGGTGCTGGTGATCAAGCTGCGGCGGAACTTCGGGCAGACGTCGGCGCTGGCGGCGGGGTTCGACCACGCGCAGGGGGAGTTTCTGATCTCCATGGACGGCGACCTGCAGCACGCGCCGGAGGAGATTCCGGGGTTTCTGGCGAAGCTGGAGGAGGGGTACGACGTGGTGAGCGGATGGCGGACGCAGCGCGTGGACAACCTGCTGCTGCGGCGGATTCCGTCGCACTGCGCCAACTGGATGGTGGCGCGGCTGTCGGGGGTGGGGATCCACGACTTTGGGACGACGTTCAAGGCGTACCGGCGGGAGGTGATCCACAACATTCCGCTGTACGGCGAGATGCACCGGTTTATTCCGGCGCTGGCGAGCTGGTACGGGGCGAGTATCTGCGAGGTGCCGATCAGCAACCCGCGGCGGCAGCACGGACAGAGCCACTACGGGCTGTCGCGGACGGTGGGGGTCTTCTTCGACCTGCTGACGATCCGGTTTCTGCTGCGCTACATGACGCGGCCGCTGCACTTTTTCGGGACGATCGGCGCGCTGGCCATGCTGGCTGGCGGCGGACTGGCGGCGTGGCTGCTGGCGCTGAAGGTGATAACCGGGCACAGCGTGATGATGGCGCACGGGCCGATCTTCGTGATTGCGGGGGTGCTGATCCTGGCGGGGGTACAGATGCTGGGGATTGGGCTGCTGGGGGAGTTGCAGGTGAGGCACTTCCACACGCCGAGCCACCGCGCTCCGTATGCCGTGGAGCGGATTCTGCGGCTGAGTTCGAGCGCAGAGAGACAGATGCGGTAGGGGGCGGCCCGAACCTCAAACCTTGAACCTCGAACCTGCCGACGTATTATCCTGTTGCCTATGCTGCTTAAGGAACTGCGCACGGCGGTGCTGGAGGCCAACCTGGAGTTGGTGAGGCGGGGGCTTGTCCTCTACACCTTCGGCAATGCGTCGGGGGTGGACCGCGGCGAGGGGCTGGTGGTGATCAAGCCGTCGGGGGTGGAGTACGACGAGCTGCGGCCGGAGCTGATGGTGGTGACCGACCTGGACGGCAAGGTGGTGGAGGGGACGCTGAAGCCGTCGTCGGACCTGGGGACACATACGCTGCTGTACCAGGAGTTTCCGGCGATTGGCGGGGTGGTGCATACGCACTCGGAGTTTGCGACGGGCTTTGCCCAGGCAGGGATGGCGATTCCGGCGCTGGGGACGACCCATGCGGATTATTTCTACGGGCCGGTGCCATGCACCGCGCCGCTGAGCGACGAGGCGATTGGCGGCAGATACGTTTATGAGACGGGGGTGGCGATTGTGCGGCGGTTTGCGGCGACGGCGGCGGGCCCTGACGGACCTGCCCGCGCGGCGACGGACCCGCTGGCCGTTCCGGGGTGCCTGGTGGCCGGACATGGGCCGTTTGCGTGGGGCAGGGACGCGGCGGAGGCGGCGCACAACGCGGTGATTCTGGAGTACGTGGCGCGCATGGCCTACCGGACGCTGACGCTGAAGGCGGATGCGGGCGGGGTGAGCCAGGCGCTGCTGGACCGGCACTACTTCCGCAAACATGGGCCGGGGGCGAGCTACGGGCAGGGGTGAGGGCGGCTGCGTAAATGTTGCCGCGAGATTTAATGGTTTGCTTACGGGTTGATTGTGTAGAGTACTGACGGCAGCAAAATCACACAGATTGTGTCGCAGGATGCAGGGAGCCGTACGGAACGCAAGGACGCTTTGCGTGAGGTCTCTCGGGCGGAAGGTCTCTCAAGCGGGAGCGGGAGGCGACGGGTCTGTGTGTAGGCCGAGTCTAAACACAGGTGATGGGGCGATGCGTTCAATGTGGCTGAAGGTGTCTCTGGCGTTGGCGGTAGGGGTGGTGGCGGGCTGTCCGCCGATGGTTGGAATGAGGGCACAGGCGCAGGCGCCGCTGCCGGCGATGATGCTGGTGGCGCCGGATGTGCCGGGCGCGCCGGTGAGCGCGGAGGCGCGCATTGCGGCACTGGAGAAGCAGGTGGCGGCGCAGACGGCGGCGATCGCCACGGCGCAGACCTCGGGCGACAACGCGTGGATGCTGACCTCGGCGGCGCTGGTGCTGCTGATGACCGGGCCGGGGCTGGCGCTGTTCTACGGCGGACTGGTGCGCAAGAAGAACGTGCTGGGGACGATGATGCAAAGCTTCGCCATGATGGCGGTGATCACACTGCTGTGGGCGGTGGTGAGCTACTCGCTGGCGTTCGGCAGCGGGAACGCGTTTATCGGCGGGCTGCACAATGTATTTCTGAAAGGGGTGGGGCTGGAGCCGAGCTCGTACGCGCCGACCATTCCGCTGCAGACGTTCATGGTCTATCAACTGATGTTCGCGATCATCACTCCTGCGCTGATTACGGGCGCGTTCGCCGAGCGGATGAAGTTTTCGGCGATGCTGGTGTTCATGGTGCTGTGGGCGATTGTGGTGTATAGCCCGATGGCGCACATGGTGTGGGGCGTGGGCGGGCTGCTGAACGCCTCGACGGGAAGGTTTCCGTGCATGGACTTTGCCGGGGGCACGGTGGTGCATATCACGTCGGGGGTTTCGGCGCTGATCACGGCGCTGTATCTGGGAAAACGCATCGGCTATCCCAAGGAAGCGATGCAGCCGCACTCCGTGGTGCTGAGCTTTATCGGGGCGTGCCTGCTGTGGGTGGGGTGGTTTGGGTTCAACGCGGGATCGGCCCTGGCTGCGGGAACGCTGGCGACTTCGGCGTTTGTGGCGACGCACTTCGGCGCGGCGGCCGCGGCGATCGGATGGAGCGCGGCGGAGTGGATTCGCAACGGCAAGCCATCGGCCCTGGGCGCGATCTCGGGCTGCGTGGCGGGGCTGGTGGCGATTACGCCGGCGTCGGGGTTTGTGTCGCCGATGGCGGCGATCGTGATCGGGCTGGTGGCCGGCGCGTGCTGCTTCTATATGGTGGTGACGGTGAAGTCGTGGTTCGGGTATGACGATTCGCTGGATGCGTTCGGCGTGCACGGCGCGGGCGGAACGATTGGCGCGCTGCTGACCGGCTTGTTTGCACGCAGCGCGATCAACCCGGTCTTCGGCGCGGGCAAGGCGACGGGCGTGCTGGAGGGCAACCATCACCAGATCCTGAACCAGGCGATGGGCGTGGCGATTGCCTGGGGACTGGCGATTGTGGGCACGCTGGTGATTCTGTTCGTCGTGGACAAGACGATTGGACTGCGCGTGAGCGCGGCCGAGGAGAGGGAAGGCCTGGACCTCTCGCAACATGGGGAGGAAGGCTACGAATGGGCGCATTGATCGGGCTGTAACAGTCGGCACATGCGGGGATTATCGATTTAACCCTTGAATCGTGACGCTGACACCCACCCATTCCGCAGAGAACGCGGAATGGATGGGGCACCCGCCGGACGATGCAAAGACAATGGGAGGGGTGCAATCCTGGGTTCGGGGGTGCGCCTCTTTCACTGTTGGGGGTGGCAGCCGTAACCGGGCGTGGAGTACTATGCTAGAGCTTGCCTGAAGGCAGAGCGAGAGGATGAATTAAATGCAGAAGATCGAAGCAGTGATCCAGCCATCGAAGCTGGATGCAGTGAAGGACGCGCTGGTGGAGATTGGCGTGCAGGGAATGACGATTCTGGAGGCCCGCGGACACGGGCGGCAGAAGGGGCACACGGAGTTCTACCGCGGGCGTGAGTACTCGGTGGACCTGCTGCCCAAGGTGAAGCTGGAGATGGTGGTTCCGGACGAGATGGTGGAGAAGGCGGTCCAGACGATCCTGACGACGGCGCGCACGGGAACGATCGGCGACGGCAAGATCTTCGTGTCGAAGATGGACGAGGCGATCCGCATCCGGAACGACGAGCGGGGGGAGATCGCGCTGTAAGGCGGTCCGGATTTCGACGGGGAAAGCCCCACATCTCAGAGACGAGATGTGTCACCCCAGCGAGCAAAGCTCGCTGGGGACCCCGATGTGGGGCGCCCCGGCTTCTGGTACCTTGCTTCAAGCATCGGCTGAATTGGAGTCGAACGATGCGAGATGGGTTTGGACGCGGATTTGCTGTTGGGCTGCTGCTTGTTGCGGGGGCGGCGCTTGGGCAGGCGGCGGGCCATTCTTCTCAGGCGTCGGTGGGCAATTCCGGTCATGCGGCTGCGAGCAAGCCGGCGTTTGTTTCGGCTACGGTGCATGGTTCCGATCCGAGCAATCTGGCCAAAAATCCCGGCATGTCCGTCGATGCTTCCCATGCTTATTACTACCTGTCACTGAAACAGCTAATCATGGTTGCATACGGCGTGACGGGGGACCAGGTCAGCGGACCGGGTTGGCTGGATACCCATCTATACGACATTGTGGCGACGCTTCCCGCCGGAGCATCTGTAAACGATGTGCCACAGATGCTCCAGACACTGCTGAAAGACCGCTTCAAGCTGGCCGTTCATACCAAATCGAAGAACCAGCAGGTGTTGGCGCTGGTGGTGGCCAAGGGAGGGCCAAAGTTACAGCCGGCAACGCCTGGGCAATCGGACGGGATGACCATGGAGGAGTTTGCCGCCCAGTTGACCAAGCTAGTACCGATGGGCGGCGAGGCTACTTCTACGACCTTCACAGACCATGGGGTGTATTCATCCTACGGGTACGGCGACCGTGGGTTGGATTCAACCGAGTACCGTGGCGATTGGAAGGTAATAGTGGATCAGACCGGACTCAATGGCAAGTATCTGTTGACGGCACCATCTTACAAAGATGGTCCTGAGTCGGTACTCTTCGCGTCGGTGCGAAAGTACGGCCTCAAACTGCAACTGAGCACGCGCAAGGTGGTGGGGAAGGTCGTGGTCGATCACGCGGAAAAAAAACCCACTGCGAACTGAGACCTGTAGCGGGGATGGGGCTGGCTTTTGCAGCACGGGTGGGTGAACAGGCTGCGGACAAAGGCTTGTTTAGAGCTACGAGTAAAAGGCCCAGGGCTAAAGCCATTGATTCGATTGGTCTTATTCAGGGGGCTGAAGCCCCCTGCTCCCTCCGAAAGACAAATACGGAGATTCTGGCCTTCGACTTCGCTCAGGCCAGAATGACGGTTAAAACAGACAAGACAAAATACAGGGGTCCTTCGCTGCGCTTGGCGCGAGTACGCGCCAAACTCCGCTCAGGATGACGGCGTGAGGATTATTTCCGTGGTTGTGAATCCCACTCATGTGCTCAGCCGCCCCAGCGAGCAAGGCCCGCTCGCGGGGAACCCCGGTCGCCGCGCATGGATGGGGCACCCGGGTCGGGGCAGGCTGGCAGGCTGTATGCTGTAGTTAATACCTATTCATACAGCGATGAGCGAAGACGAGACCACAGGCGAGGGGTTGAGCGGGCAGTACCAGCGGCGGATGCTGGAGATTCGCGGCGCGTTTGCCACCGGGGCGAGCGGGGCGGCGACGGTGGCGGCGCGCGCGGCTGCGGTGGACGAGCTGATTGTGGGGTTGTGGACGCAGGCGGCGGCCCAGACGCCGGCGCTGGGGCAGGGGATTGCCGTGCTGGCGGTGGGCGGATATGGGCGGAGGGAGCTGTTTCCCTACTCGGACGTGGACCTGCTGTACCTGCTGGATGGGAAGGTCTCGGAGGCGGAGATCAAGCAGCCGCTGCGGCGGATAAGCCAGCAGCTCTGGGACTGCGGGATCCGGCTGGCGCCGGCGACGCGGAGGCGCAGCGAGGCGGAGCGGTTCGACGCGGAGAACGCGGAGTTCACCATTGCGCTGCTGGACCACAGGCTGCTGACGGGGGACGCGGAGGTCTACCGGAGGCTGGCTGAGGTGGGTTTTCCCAAGATGCTGGAGCGGGAGAACAAGGCGCTGGCCGCGGGACTGGTGAAGCTGACCGACGAGCGGCACGCCAAGTACGGAGATACGCCGTTCCACCTGGAGCCGAGCATCAAGGACTGTCCGGGCGGGTTGAGGGACGTGCATGTGTGCGCGTGGCTGGAGCGGCTGGAGGGGGTGGGGCGGGGAACGAAGACGGTGGAGGCCGGTGGCGCGAGCGGCGGGTTGGCGAGCGACCGCGAGGAGTTTCGCCAGGCGGTGGAATTTCTGTTTACGGTGCGCTGTTTTCTGCACTACCGGCACGAGCGGGACGACAATACGCTGGACTGGCAGGCACAGGACGCGGCTGCGGCCGCGGCGATCGGATTGGGGCAGCGACGGTTGCAATGGGCGGAGCCGGGCGCAATGGAGGAGGGGGTGGAAGCGGCGTACTGGATGCGGAGCTACTTCCGCCACGCGCGCAGCGTGGAGCGCTGCCTGGCGCAGATGCTGGACGGGGCCGAGGGGAAGCCGGTCCGAGGACGGTGGAGGGCCTCGGCCAAGGCGGCGTTTTCCAGGGGGCGGCGCGGTGCCCAGCCTGCCGCGGCGGGCTTCCGCGTGGCGGGCGGGCGGCTGGCACTGGATGGAGCGACGGCGGCGGGCAATCCGGCGGTGGACCCGGACGCAGTGCTGCAACTGTTTGCGGCGATGGCGCGGACGGGCTGCGGGCTGGAGCGCGGGAGCGAGCAGCGGATATCGCAGGGGCTGCCGCTGCTGTCGGCGCACCTGGAGGAGGGGCCATCGCTGTGGCGGCACATGCAGGAGATTCTGCAGGGGTTCTTCGCGGGCAAGGCGCTGCGCATGATGCATACGCTGGGGATCCTGGAGCTGCTGATTCCGGAGTTTCACGGCATCGACGCGCTGGTGATCCGTGACGCGTACCACCGCTATACGGTGGATGAGCACACACTGGTGGTGATCGACACGCTGCACGGGCTGGAACAGCCGCAGACCGGGCAGATGAGCGTGTGGGCGGGACGGTTCGGCGGGATCCTGCGCGATGTGCAGCACCCGGCGCTGCTGTTCCTGGCGGCCCTGCTGCACGATACGGGCAAGGGACGAAGCACGGACAACCACGCGCTGGAGAGCGCGCGGATGGCGGAGAATGTGGCGGGGCGGCTGGCGCTGGACGCATACGAGAGCGAGCTGATGCTGGGGCTGATCCGCAACCACCTGGAGATGAGCGCCGCGCTGCGCAGAGATATTTTCGATCTGGAGACGGTGCGGGCGTTCGCGGCGAAGGTACAGACGCTGGAGGCGCTGCGCATGTTGACGCTGTTTACCTACGCGGACATCCAGGCGGTGCATCCCGACGCGCTGACGCCGTGGAAGGCGGAGAACCTGTGGCGGCTGTACCTGGCGACGGCGAGCTATCTGGACCGCAGCGTGGACGATGAGCGGGTGGGGGCGCGGATCGGCAAGGAGCTGGTGAACCGCGTGGTGGCGCTGCTGCCGGGAAGGCGCGCCGAGGTGGAGGCGTTCCTGGAGGGGTTCCCGGAGCGGTATCTGCGGACGAGAACTCCGGAGCAGGTGCGGATGCACTTCGATATGGCGGAGCGGTTCTGCGAGGACCCGGTGCAGATCGAGTTTCGCCACTCGGCTGCGAGCAGCGAGATCACGCTGCTGGCGCGGGACCGGCCGCTGCTGTTCGCGGACATGGCGGGGGCGCTGGCGGCATGGGGGATGAACATCGTTACGGCGGACGCGTTCGGCAACCTGCGGGGGATTGTGGTGGACAACTTCCGGTTCACGGACACCTTTCGCACGCTGGAGATGAATGCGTCGGAGCACGCGGTGTTTGTGGCCAGCGTACACGATGTGATGGCGGGCAAGACGGCGGTGGAGAAGCTGTTGGCGGGGCGGCGGCGCGGGCGGAGAAAACAGCCCAAGGTGGCGGTGGAGGCGCGGGTGGACTACGACGACGATGTGTCGTCGCACAGCACGCTGCTGCAGGTGGTGGCGCAGGACATTCCGGGGCTGCTGCGCGCGATCAGCTTGGCCCTGGCGGAGCAGGGATGCAATATCGACGTGGCGCTGGTGGACACAGAGGGGGAGACGGCGATCGACGTCTTCTACATCACGCGCGACGGGGCGAAGCTGGATGCGGCGGAACAGAAGGAGCTGAAGCAGGCGCTGCTGGCGGCGATGAAGGCGAATGCGGGATAGGTACAGGGTCGAGGGACACGGTTCGAGGTGGGGACAACCGCGGCGGGATTGCGCGCATCCCAGAGAGAGAGCGGAATATGTGCGATTGGGAGCAGGGAACTGTGCGCGCGCGAGTAAGGTTATCTGCCTGGACTGGCTGAGAGTTGACGGACCGCGCGAAGCGCGAGATGGAAAGCGGTTTATAGTATTAAGCATAGCGATATGGTTTTGAACTCAGATTGGAATCTCGGCGAAGGCGGCCCGGCGATAGGGTCTCGGGCGAACGACCGGTATTTCTTCGGGGCGCTGGACAGCTCCGCGAGGAACCGGGAGAAGCTGCGCGAGGTGAACTGGGGGGACGAGCAGCCGGAGGGGATTGTGCTGGCGTCGATGGATGCGGCGATCAACTGGGTGCGGAAGAACTCGATCTGGCCGTTGACGTTCGGGCT
>Ga0326727_10000945_pt1 | contig 112841 bp, 100 predicted proteins | sample MB2enrmetagenome_FD_207643 | JGI IMG/M metagenome (GOLD analysis project Ga0326727, IMG submission 207643) | Lab enriched peat soil microbial communities from McLean, Ithaca, NY, United States - MB29MY | ecosystem: Environmental > Terrestrial > Soil > Wetlands > Peat | place: USA: New York... | reverse complement strand
CAACTGCGCGACTGGTTCTGGAATGGGTTTGCTTTCACGGTTCATTATCAGCCGCACCTCGGCGACTAAATGAACTTAACAAGGCGGATTAGCTGCCGTCACGCAAGCTTGCCGAAAGGACACGATGAAGGCGTCCGTCGTTTTCTGGTCGCGCCGGCCAAGCGCGAAGTTCAGGATCAGCTTGGTCTTCCGGTCGATGGCCACGAAGCAGTAGGCATCCCCGATGCTGTTGTCGTTCGCTTCCCAGGGATTTTTGTGGGCTTCCTTCTTCTGACAAAATCCCCAAATTTCGTCACACTGCACGTCCGTCACTGGGATGTTCACGATGAGCCGGCCCATGATCTTCTCGCACTTCTCGCCGGCCTGGACCAGCACTTTCATGATCGTGTTTTGATCCAAGCCCGTGATTCGCATCGTGCTTCGGATGCTGTTTCCTTCGACTAGGAGTTGCAGGACCGCCGCAATCTTTTCCTCCGATATGTACATCCCATCCAGGGCGGGCTTGTGCGGTTCGGTGAAGGTCCGCTTGCATTGCGGGCAGCGGAACCTACGTAGGCCATTCCGATGCCTTCCGAAGCGTTGACATTCGATATTGCAATCCGCGCAGGTCATTGTAATTTCAGCCTTTACTATTTTTGCCATGGTTCAATAATACAGCGAACTGTCGCTGTTTGTCAAGAGGAAATCCGATTTCCAGCAAATTTATTTTTCCTTTACTTTGAAGGACTTACGGAGGTAAAATGGAAGTAGTCCCCCGAACGGATCAAAGCACGGGAAACAGCGACGTAGAGACGCTATTCCCCGTGCTTTTTGCCTACCGTGGTGGCCCTCGATTTCGAATTATGAACCAAGCCCGCATTCCGTTCTCATTATACCGCAACAGACTGAAAACACGAGTCTTAGTGTGACTCATGGCGTCTTAATTGATGTCTACTCTTGTCTACTCTTGTCTCGGTTTGTCTGCTGATCTTTGGGAGAGGATTTTACGAATTTCCCTTGTTGAGCAGCGTTTGCGGGCCATATCTCCTACTGGTGTCAACTTTCCTTCTGCAATCCATCTGTCAAGGGTTCTCTCGGTAACGCCGAGCGCCACTGCGGTCTGTTTCCGGTTCAGAGATTCCTTGCCATCTAGGAGTTCGGGTCTCGGTTCGCGGAAGGTTCTTTTGGATGAAGATGTTTTCGTGGGTAAGGATGCCGACGATTTCTTGATTTGTGTCTCACTTGTGGCAAGGCGGATGTATCCTTCGTTCTTCCAGTGCTCGGCTCTACTGCGTAACGCCTCTACATCTGGATGCGGGCTGCGGAGATCAATGGCATATCCAGCATATTGGAGCCAAGTTAGCCCTGCCCACGCATCAAGGAGAGCCATAAATCCGTTCTGGAGTTGGATGTCCGATATAAGACGCAGGAAAGCCTTGGCATGAACGTCAAAGCACGCTAGAAGGATGCGAAGGCGCTCTGCGTTGTCTGCTGGCAGACGCTTTGGCAGTCCAGCCAGCCCATCATGGATTTCCGTCTGGACGCCCGGATACCCCGCCTGTACCTCAAAAAGTGCAAGCACTTTCTGAAAGGCAGGACCGACTAATTGTGCGGTTTGGCTATCGCTTGGCAGGCCGGGCGGTCCCATGGCTTTCAGGAACACCCATTCTAGCGATTTGCATGGGGAGGAGGGGGAGAACTACTTGGCTTGCTTGCGGGGGCGTCCACCGGCCCTAGTCCTGCGCTGTGCGGCCAGTTGCCGGAAGTGCTCACTGCCATATTTGAGCGCCGTCGTGCTGCCGCCCTTGTGACCCATTCTCACCGCCGCTGGCATCTTGGCCTGGCTGATGAGGTCGTCCGTGAGAGCCAATGCCACGCGCAGGAGTTCACGGCATCGCGGGGTGCGATTCTCGGGGAGCGGGTCTGTGGTGGAGATCAGGAGATCGGTTTCAGAGATCAGATTCTTGAGTGCTTGAAGCGAGTTTTTATCGGTTCCCATACTTTCAGAATGAGGCATGGATGGGTAGAAAGCAAGCGTTCGCTGTTTTCCTCTAAACGCACTTTTCAGGCACTACCCAAGAGGTTTAATGTTTGTGCGGTTGCCGGCCGCCGATTCCGTGTGATAGGCTCAAAACACATCCGGAGGAGACTATGAGGAAGCTGTCTATCCTGCTGGCGGGCGCACTGCTGCCTGCCGCTCTTTTCGCCCAAGCGCCACAAGCCCCACACACCAGCCTGAAAGTGGGTGATATGGCGCCCGATTTTACGCTGCCATCCACCGCCGGCGGCACGGTGAAGCTCTCCGATTTCCGCGGCAAGGCCAACGTGGTGCTGGCTTTCTTCCCGGCCGCCTTCACCGGCGGTTGCACCAAGGAGATGCTGGCATACCAGGCTGGTATTGCCAAGTTTGAAGGCGAGGAGACCAAGGTGTTCGGGATCAGCGCGGATAATACCCCGTCTCAAGCCGAGTTCGCCAAACAGCTAAAGGTCGCCTTCCCGCTCTTGAGCGATTTCACCAAACGGGAGGTCATCGCGAAGTATGGCGAGCTCTTTCCCGACCGTGGTTTTGCGAACCGGTCGACGTTCGTGATCGACACGGAGGGCAAGATCGTGCACATCGAGGAGGGTACTGGCGCGGTCGATCCGACTGGCGCGGAAATGGCTTGTAGCCGGCTGGCCCACAAAGCGCAATAGGGGCTGGGCGCCCAGCGCGGGCAGGCGGCACCGCCTGCCCCACCGCCTACTTCTTGGCCAGGCCGAAGAAGTCGGGATCGAGAACGGCCGGGCTTTTCTTCTGCAGTTCTTCCACGGTTCTCTGTGCTTGCTGGGGGCGCATGCGGCTCTCCAACTCCGGCCGCACCTCCTCGAAGCTCCTGGACTGTCTAGCCTCGACCTTGATCAGGTGGTAACCGAACGGAGACTTCACCGGTTCGCTGAGATCCCCAGGCTGGAGAGCGAAAGCAGCCTGCTCGAATGAGGGGACCATCTGCCCGCGGTGGAAGAACCCGAGGTCGCCGCCCTTGGGCGCGGAGCCGGTGTCGTCGGATTCCTTTTCGGCCAACTGGGCGAAGTCTTCGCCGGCCAGGATCCGCTTTCTCAGGTCCTGCGCTTTGGCCAGCGCTTCCGCGTCCGTGAGGTCCTTCTGTCCGGGCCTTAGGGCCGCCGCCGAACCCTGCACCCTGATCAGAATGTGGCGGGCGTGCACCTGTTCGAATTCGGCCTGGTGGGCCTCAAAATACTTGTGCACGTCGGCGTCGTCGATCTTGGCATCCTTGACAATCTCCTGGTAAGTGATATTGGCCAGGAGATTGGTGTCCTGAAACATGGACTGGGTCCGGTAGGCGGAAGTCTCATCCAGTTTCCGGCGCTTGCCCTCCTGCGCCAATACCACGATGCGCACGATGTTATCGGCAAGCTGCTTGCGGCCCGAACCGCGAGCTACGCTGCGATACTGTTCCGGAAGAGCGTCGATGATCTGGTCGAACTGCGCGGCGGTTATAGTCACGTCCCCGACGGTAACCACCACGCGATCGGGAGGGACCGGCGCGGACTTGGGCGCAGAGTCATCGATCGACAAGGTGACGGTCGGTTTTGGCGCCGGTGCGGGTTGGGGTGGTGGGGCCTGCGCCAGCAGCCACGCGGCCGAGGAAAACAGGAGCAGAATGCGGGGCAACGTCATTTGCCCATGATAACAGTGCGGCGCAGCCAGAACTATTGCGCCGGCTCGATGACCGCCGACATGGATCCCTGGGACCGGGGAAGGCGCCAATCGGGACCGTAGGAATGAATCTGATCGCGCGCGAATTCCGCCTGCGGCAGTTCGCAAGCTATCAGAACCGTGCGGCCGCAGCGGTCCACCTCCTCGGCGTGCCGGTAGGCCTGATCCAGGGTGAAGACGAAAATCCTCTGGAGCATCTCGATGACGTAGTCGTAAGTGTGATCGTTGTCGTCGAGGAGCACGACGCGGTAGAGCGGAACCAACTGATCCCGTTCAATTACGTCCGTTTCGGGAGAGACCGATGGCTTCGGCATGCGCGCCGGCCACAGCCGGTATGACCAGTATCCGCTATTGCGGGCCGCCCGACAACAGGATTCCTTTAAGGGTGTGGAAGAAGATGAAGGTATCCAGGGCCAAGGACATGTGCTTGATGTAGTACAGATCGTATTCCAGTTTGGCGCCGGCGTCTTCCGGCGCATTGCCTTGGTCGGGGCGGATCTGGGCCCAGCCGGTGATCCCCGGCCGCACGCAATTCCGCTGCCGGTAATACGGAATCTGCGCGGTCAGCACGTCGACAAACTCGGGCCGTTCGGGGCTCGGTCCGGCAATCGACATCTCGCCCTTCAAGACGTTGAAAAGCTGCGGCAGCCGGTCGAACCCAAGCCTGCAAATGAACCGCCCGGCCGGCGTCATTTCGGGGCCCCCGGCGCCGTTCCGCATGGAGCGAAACCGGTACAGCGTGAACGGAGCGCCGTCGAGCCCGATGCGGGTCTGCCGCCATAAAACCGGGCCGGACGAGGAGAGCCTCACGGCCAGCGCGGTAAGTAGGAGCACGGGAGATGACAGGATGACGGCGATCCCCGCCAATACCATGTTCCGTAGTGTTTGATAGAAATAAGTCCGAGGCTGCGGATTAAACTCGCCGGAGTAGATGAGTTGGGAAGGCCGGAGTTCCCTGAGGCACACCCGCCCACAAACTGTTTCATACGTGCTGGCGACTTCTTCGACGAGTTTTCCTTCGGATCGGAGTTTCCGCAGATCGTGCACCAGCGCCTGGTTGCGCCGCTCAGACACTCCCACTACTACGCGGCGTGCTTCGGTGTTCCGCACAATCTCCCGCAAAGAGCTGAGCGGGCCTAGCGCTTTGCCCCCGGGGAGCGGCGCGCCTGGTGGCGTGGAGTCGTCCACGTACCCGGCCAACACCAGACCGGTGTCCGGATGAGCTTCGACAAAACTGCCGACATCCTTCAGCGACGGGAGGTCTCCGACCAGCAGCAGACGCTCCTGGCCGGCCATCTGCGGCGCCAGGGCGCTGAACAGAATGCGCCAGGCGAGGAGCGCGGCCAGCGCCATGCCGCTGCCCAACAACATGATCCGCAGCGGCACTCGCAGGCTGGGGGCGAAAGAGCCGATCAGGCCCTCCATGAGGAAGGTGAAGCCGATCACCACGCAGAGCTGTTGCAGCAGCACCACCCGCGACTTGACGCGAATCTGCGAATAGAGATCGCGGAAGTACATTCCCACCAGGATGCAAAGCAGGACCGGAGAAATCTGCTCTAACCCGCCGTCGTAAAGCAGAAAAACAGTTGGATCCACCGTCAGCTCGATATAGGTGGCGAGAACAAATGCCGCCGTCACCAGCAGCATCTCGGAGACCAGCAGCACCAACGTGCGGGCGGGAACGAAGACACGAGACAGGCGAAGTATCCAGGGACTAGCATCACATTATACTCGGATTAAGCCATGCAGAAGCTGGTGTACCTGGATCATCACGCCACCACCCCGGTGGATCCGCGCGTGCTCGAAGCCATGCTGCCGTTTTTCGGGCCTAAATTCGGCAATGCGGCGAGCCGCGGCCACAGCTTCGGCTGGGAAGCGGAAACAGCGGTGGATCTGGCGCGGAAGCGGGTGGCGGACCTGGCCGGCGCGACGCCGCGCGAAATGATCTTCACCAGCGGCGCCACCGAGTCCGATAACCTGGCGCTCAAAGGAGCAATGGAGGCGTACCGCGCAAAAGGAAACCATCTGGTGACCATGGACACGGAGCACAAAGCGGTGCTGGATACGGCCCGGCGCCTGGAGCGGCAAGGTTGCCGCCTCACCGTGCTGCCGCCGCGGCGCGACGGGCTGCTGGACCTCGATCAACTGCGGGACGCCATACTTCCCGAGACCGTGCTGGTAAGCGTGATGCACGCCAATAACGAGATCGGGGTGATTCAGCCGGTGCGCGAAATCGGGGCCATCTGCCGCGAAAAAGGCGTGCTGTTCCACTGCGACGCGGCCCAGGGCCTGGGCAAGGTTCCCATCAGTGTGGAGGACGACCACATCGACCTGATGTCGGTAAGCGCGCACAAGATGTACGGCCCCAAGGGCATCGGCGCGCTGTACGTGCGGAGGCGGAATCCGCGGGTGGAATTGGCGGCCCAGATGGACGGCGGAGGACACGAGTTCGGAATGCGTTCCGGCACTCTGAATGTGCCTGGCATTGTGGGTTTCGGCGAGGCGTGCGCCATTTGCGCGCGCGAGATGACGGAGGAAAGCGCGCGGCTGGCCGGGCTGCGCGACCGGCTCAAGGCGCAGATCGAAGCCGGACTGGATCGCGTGTATGTGAACGGCTCGATGGAGCACCGGCTGCCCGGCAACCTGAACATGAGCTTTGCAGGCGCGGACGGCGACTCGCTGCTGATGCGCCTTCCCGAGGTGGCGCTTTCGACCGGTTCGGCTTGCACCTCGGCCACCGTGGAACCCAGCTATGTGCTGAAGGCGCTGGGCGTGGGCGAGGAGTTGGCGCATTCCTCACTGCGCTTTGGTTTGGGGCGATTCAACACCGCGGAAGAGGTGGATTACGTGGCGCAGAGGGTGACGGAGGCGGTGAGGAGACTGAGGGAGATGTCGCCGATGAAGGTGGGCGGGCTTTCGGGTCCGCAGCACCAGCGTTAAAACAGGCGCGGCCGGCAGGAGGAGAGTGCTGAATTGCTGGTGGGGCCTGGCGGCGTGCGGCTTCCCCTTGCTCTGGAGCTTGAGTCGTGGTCCAATGGGAGCCGGCGTGCCCAGTGTCGGGGGAAACCTGAATAGGCGGGCGCAGTGGCCGTTAATGCAGGTCAGCCTGAACAGGAGTTAGGCAACCCAGAGAGAGGCGGCCGGTTGGCAACCCACACGTTACCTCACCCTCCTCTCTCAAGGTCGCAAGAACGCCTGCGCATGGAGGAACGGCAGTGCCTATAACGTACGTGGTGGATCACGAGCGGCGTGAGGTGCACGCGGCTGCAGATGGTCCCATCACGCTAGACGACATTCGTAAACACCTCACTGCGGAGCATCGGGACAAGGCCCTGCCATATCGCGAGCTAATCGAGGCCTCCCGAGCGACGGCTGCGCTCTCGTCTTCCGACGTTCGTGCGACGGTCGAGATCCTCCGAGCGTACGGCCGGGAAGGTGTACTTGGCCCAACGGCTATCGTAGTAGGGAACGACCTGACTTACGGCATGCTTCGGATGCTCGCAATCCTGCTCGATGATGTTTGCGCACTGGAACCTTTCCGAACGCGACAAGAGGCTATACAATTCCTCGCCAACGCCCCCGCTTCTCCAGGGGGGGCCTAACCCGTGGTTGCAGCGGACTCGATACGACCCGACTAGGGGTCCAACAGCCCAACTGGACCGCACGCCTATGCTATAATTCCTAAGTCTCACCTGTTTCAACAGATCCAGGGAATTTTTATGCCGAAGCTTAAGACCCATAAGGGTGCGTCCAAGCGGTTCAAGAAGACCGGCACGGGCAAAGTGATGCGCAATCACGCCTTTGCACGGCATATCCTGACCTCGAAACCGCACAAACGCAAGAAAAAACTGCATCAGCGCGTGCTGGCCGATCCGGCCAATCAGCCCGCTCTGAAACGCATGATCCCCTATTAAGGGGGTCGGCGATTTGCGCGGACGGAGCGCGCGGCACGTGCCCGATCCGCCAATCGATTCGTACCAGTGAAAGGAGATCAAACGTGCCCAGAGTCAAACGAGGAACGCGCCGGCGGGCGTCGCGGAAAAAGACGCTGAAACAGGCTTCCGGTTACTTTCTCACCAAGAGCAAACTGTATCGCGCGGCCCAGGAGGCTGTGGAACGCGGGCTCAAATTCGCCTACGTCGGCCGCAAGAACAAGAAGCGCGATTTTCGCTCGCTGTGGATCGTGCGCATCAACGCGGCGTGCAGGGAAGCCGGCATATCGTACAGCCAGTTTGTGCACGGGTTGAAGACCGCCGGGCTGGACCTGAACCGCAAGTCGCTGGCGGATGTCGCCCTGCATGACGACGCCGCGTTCCGCCAGTTGGTGGGGACGGCCAAGGCCGCCCTCGAGAAAGGGTGAGCCAGTTATGAGTCCCGTCGAAACCGAGACCGATTCTCTGGGCAGTCTGGAAGAACGCATCCAGCAGGCCATCCAACTGGTGGCGCGCTTGCGCGGGGAGAGAGACGCCGCACTGGCGGAAGCCGCCGGCGCCAAGGCGGAGGCGGCGCGCCTCATGGCCGAAATGAAGACGCTCCAGGCGGAGCGGAAACAGGTCCGCGCCCGCGTGGAAAAACTGCTGGGGCAGATCGATCAACTGGGCGCTGGTTAGCGCACCGCCTTCCGGAGGTCCGGATGGAAAGCAGCACTCCCGAGAGACAGCCCGTTCGCGTCACCATCCTGAGCCGGCCGTATACGCTGCTGGCAACGGGCGATCCCCGCGAAGTGGAGGAAGTGGCTGCCAGCGTGGACGAGTTGATGCTTTCGATTGCCGCTAAAGCTCCCAACGCCGATTCCACGCGCATCGCCGTGCTGGCCTGCCTGCACCTGGCCGACAAGCTGCGCGCGCTGGAGCGCGACTTGGACCGGCTGAAGCATCGGGTGGACAGCAAGTCCGTGGAATTCGCCGGGATGCTCGAGCAGTTGATCGCTTCGGCGGGAGAACGCTGATGGCTGGGCGAATGCCCGTCGCGCTGCTGGCTGGGGCGGCGCTTTTTGCGGCTTCCACTTACCAGGCCGAAATTGCCCAGTGGCGGCGCGCGCGCGAGGCGGAGTTGCGCCGGGACGGAGGCTGGCTGACGGTGGCCGGGTTATTCTGGCTGCGCGATGGTTCGAACCGTTTCGGCCAGGATGCATCCAACGACATCGTGCTCCCCGATGGGCCAGCCCATGCGGGCGCGTTCGATCTGCGCAACGGCAAAGTAACCGTCACAATGGGCGGGCACACACGCCAGCTTGCGCCCGATTCTGCGGACGCGGTTACGCTGGGACGGCTGAGCCTGTCTGCGATCCACCGCGGGCCCAGGTTCGGAATCCGGTTGAGGGACCCGGCCAGCCAGGGCCGCCGCGATTTCCACGGTCTCGACTACTTTTCCGTGAGCGAAGAGTATCGAGTGACCGCCAGGTTCGTCGCCGAGCCGCGGAAGATCCCCATCGCCAACGTGTCGGGCCAGACCGCGCCCATGGACAGCCCCGGATACGTGGTATTCCGCCTGCATGGCCAGGAACTGCGGCTGTACCCGGTTTTTGAAGCGCCCGCCACTGGTCTTTTCTTCATCTTTCGCGACCAGACCAGCGGGAAAGAGACCTACGGAGCAGGCCGGTTCCTGGACACGGACCTGCCGCGCGGCGACCAGGTGGTGCTGGACTTCAACAAGGCCTACAACCCTCCTTGTGCGTTCACGCCCTATGCCACGTGCCCGCTGCCTCCCCAGGAGAACCGGCTGGCGGTCAGGATCGAGGCGGGGGAAAAGAATTACGGACATTAGCGCTGGCGGCCGTAATTTGTGAGGGCAAAGATTTTCGACCGCCGAGACGCTGAGTCGCAGAGTAAGACAAGGGCGAACGGAGGCACTTGGGTCAGGGGTATGGCGCGCCTTCCCCGGTTTGTAGAGAGCGCGGGGACGGCAGAGAGCGCGGAGGAGTTCTGAATTCCCGAATGAAAACCGATTCCACGGCTGGCGAAAAATTCCAGAAGCTGGTCGCAATCATGGCCCGGCTGCGCGCTCCGGGCGGGTGCCCTTGGGACCGCGAACAGACCTTCGACAGCATCAAGCCGTACACCCTCGAAGAGACCTACGAGGTTCTGGACGCCATCGACCGGCGCGAGTGGAAGGAACTCGCCGAAGAGTTGGGCGACTTCCTGCTGCAAGCGGTCTTCTATGCGCAGATGGGCGCGGAACAGGGACTGTTCGGCATCGAGGACGCGCTCGACGCCATCAATGAAAAGCTCATTCGGCGGCATCCGCACGTGTTCGGGGAGGAATCGGCGGAATCGGCCGGCGATGTGAAGCGCATCTGGGGCGAGGTGAAGGCGGCGGAAAAGAAAGACCAGGGCAGGGAAGCGGGCGGCCTTCTGGGCTCGGTGCCGCGCGCGCTGCCGGCGCTGGTGGAGGCGCAACAGATCGCCTCGCGCGCCGCGGGCGCGGGGTTCGATTGGGAGAATCCCGAGCAGGTGCTCGAAAAGCTGCATGAAGAGCTGGCCGAGTTCGACGAGGCGCGGCGCAATGCTTCGCCAGAGCAACTCGAAGACGAGCTCGGCGACCTGCTGTTCGTGCTGGTGAACCTGGCGCGATTCGTGAAAGTGGATCCCGAGCAGGCGCTGCGCGGAACCAACGCCAAGTTTCGCGAGCGCTTCGGCTACATCGAGCGCAAGCTGGCGGAGCGCGGCCGGAGGCCGGCGGATTCCAATATCGAGGAAATGGAGGCGCTGTGGCAGGAAGCCAAGCGGTGATCGAGATCCGCCAGTTGCACCAGCTCGAAGAATTCGAGGAGGCCGTCCGCCTACAGCAGACCATCTGGGGGTTTACCGATATGGAGATGCTGCCAATGCGCTCTTTCGTGGTATCGCGAAACGTGGGCGGACAACTGTTCGGCGCTTACGACGGCGGTGAGATGGTCGGGTTCCTAATAGCCGTGCCGGGCATTAAGCCGGGCCAGCAGCCGTATCTGCACAGTCACATGCTGGGGGTATTGCCGGCCTGGCGGGATGCCGGAATCGGGCGCCGGCTCAAGCTGCGCCAGCGCGAGGAAGCGCTCGAGCGCGGAATCGGGCTGATCGAGTGGACCTTCGATCCGCTGGAGCTCAAGAACGCTTTCTTCAATATCGAACGGCTGGGCGCAATCGTGCGGCGGTACTCCGAAAACCAGTACGGCGTGAGCGATAGCCCGCTCCATGGCGGGCTGCCTACGGATCGCTCGATCGCCGAATGGTGGCTCGATTCGCCGCGCGTGCGGGCGGTGCTGGCGGGTGAAACGGTGGCGCGGAGCGTCGAGGAGCGCATCGTGTTCCCCTCCGATATTGGGCGGATTCGCAGAGAAGAGCTTGGCCGCGCGCGTGAGATCCAGAGAACCAACGGCGAGAAGTTCCAGCGCGCTTTCGAGCGCGGGCTGGCCGTGACCGGCTTCGAGCGCGGCGAAACGGAGGGCGCCTACCTCTTGGAGCCATGGACATGAAGCTCGAACGCATCACGCTGCGGCAGATCCGCATGCCGCTGGTCGATTTCTTCGAAACCAGTTTTGGGCGCACCACCAAGCGCCACATCATCCTGGTGGAAGCGCAGGGCGAGGGGGCGTCCGGGTGGGGCGAGGTGACGGCCGGTGAAAGGCCGTTCTACAACGAGGAATGGACCGGTTCGGCGTGGATGATCCTGCGCGATTACGCGGCGCCGCGCGTGCTTGGCCGCGAGATCGAGAGCGCCGCGGACGTGTACCCGCTGACGGTGCACATACGCGGCCACAACATGGCGCGCGGGGGCCTGGAAACGGCCGTCTGGGATTTCGAGGCGCGCCTCGACGGCGTGCCCCTGTGGAAGAAAATCGGCGGCGGGGGTGCCCCCTGGGCCCGGCGCGAGATTCCGTGCGGCGTCTCCATCGGGATTCAAGACACGGTCGAGCAGCTTTTGGAGAAGATCGAGCGCGAGCTGGCCGCGGGATACCAGCGCATCAAGATCAAGATCAAGCCGGGCTGGGACGTGGACGTGGTGCGAAGGGTGCGAGAGCGTTTCCCCGGGATCAAGCTGATGGCGGACGCCAACTCGGCTTACACTCTGGCCGACGCGGACCGGCTTCGGCAGCTCGACGATTTCTACCTGATGATGATTGAGCAGCCGCTCGGCCACGACGACATCATCGACCACGCGGAGCTGCAACGAAAGCTGCAAACCCCCATCTGCCTGGACGAATGCATCCGCACGGCGCACCACGCGGAGCAGGCCATCCGGATGGGTGCTTGCGGCATCATCAACATCAAGCTGGGGCGAGTGGCGGGGTTCAGCGAGGCCAAGCGGGTGCACGATGTGGCTCAGGCCGCGGGGATTCCGGTTTGGTGCGGCGGCATGCTCGAAGCGGGCGTGGGGCGCGCGCACAACGTGGCGCTGGCCACGCTGCCGAATTTCGTGCTGCCGGGCGACGTTTCGGCGAGCCGGCGGTACTGGGAGCGCGACATCATCCAGCCGGCGGTCGAAATCACGCCGCGGGGCACCATCGCCATTCGCGACGAGCCGGGTTTCGGCTACGCGCTCGACCACGACTACATCCGCGCGATCACCGTGCGCGAGGAGTCGATCGGTTGAACGCCTTCGTTTCGCTGCTGCGCGACAACCGCAACTACCGGTACACGTGGGCCGGCCAGGTGGTCAGCGAAATCGGCGACCACTTCAACAACATCGCGGTATTCAGCCTGGCGGTGGCGCATACCAAGTCGGGGCTGGTGGTGAGCGGGGTGATGCTTTCACGCGCCATCCCGGCGGTGCTGATTGGGCCGCTGGCGGGCGTAGTGCTGGACCGGGCCAACCGCAAGCACGTCATGATCGCCAGCGATTTGATCCGCGCCGTAGTGGCCATGGCTTTCATCCTCACGGTGAGGCGCACGGACACCTGGCTGCTGTATGTTCTGAGCGCCCTGCTGATGCTGGCCTCGCCGTTTTTCACCAGCGGGCGCGCCTCCATTTTACCGTCCATCGCCACCAAAGACGAGCTGCACACCGCTAATTCGCTGACCCAGACCACGCAGTGGACCACCCTGACGATCGGCACTTTCCTGGGCGGGACGAGCGTGACGCAGTTCGGATACCAGTGGGCGTTTTTCGGCAACTCGCTTTCGTTCCTGGTTTCCGCGTTGTGCATTTCCCGGCTGTTTTTGCCGGGCAACGGCTTCCGCCCGCCGCGCAGCTCGCTCACCGAAGCCGAGGTGGTGCGGCCGTGGCACGAGTACGTCGAGGGCCTGCGCTATATGCGCGCCACCCCGCTGATTCTGGGACTGGCCCTGATCAACGTCGGCTGGGCCACTGGCGGCGGGGCGGCGCAGATCCTGTTCACGGTCTTCGGCGAGCTGGTTTTCAATCGCGGCCCCGCCGGGCTCGGCACCATCTGGAGTTTTGCCGGCGTGGGCCTGTTGTGCGGCGGAGCGCTGGCTTACACCATCGGGCGGCGTCTCAGCTTCACCAATTACAAACGCTCGATTGCGATCTGTTACGTGGTGCATGGCGGCTCGTATATCCTGTTCAGCCAGATGCGCAGCTTCACCTGGGCCCTGGTGTTCATCGCGCTATCGCGCGCGGGGGTGGGGTTCAGCTCGGTGATGAATATGTCTCAACTGTTGCGCTGTGTCCCCAACGAGTTCCGGGGGAGGGTATTCGCCACCATGGAATCGACCACCTGGTCTGTCATGATGATTTCGATGATGCTGGCAGGCATCGCTTCCGAGCACTGGGACCCGCGCACGATCGGCACGATTGCGGGCGCGCTCAGCTCCACGACCGCGATATTCTGGGGTTGGGCGCATTTCACCGGCCGGTTACCCGAGCCGGCGCGCGAGGGCGTGGACCCGGAGGAGATCGAAGTTCATGGAGAGCCTACCGTCTGATAGGGGTCTATCGCAGCGGGTGGTGCTGGTAACCGGCGCGGCCCGGCGAATCGGGCGAGGGATTGCGCTGCGGCTGGCGGAAGAGGGCGCACGGATAGCGATCCATTACCACCGATCGGAAGCCGAAGCGCGCCGCACGGCGGAGGAGTGCGGCGGCGCGGCGGCGGTGGTGCGCGCCAACCTGGAGAGCGTGGCCGAAATCGGCCGCATGTTCGCGGAAGTGGAAGAGCGCTTCGGACGGCTCGACGGCCTGGTGAACAACGCCGCGCGCTTCACCGGTCGCGATCCGCTCGAAATCACCGAGCAGGACTGGGATTTCATTCACTCGGTAAACCTGAAAGCGGTCTTCTTCTGCTGCCAGAGCGGCGCGCGGCTCATGAAGAAGAGCGGGGGCGGGCGCATCGTCAATATCAGCTCACTGGGCGGCATACGCCCCTGGGCGGAGCACGCGCACTACTGCGCCTCGAAGGCCGGGGTGATTATGCTGACGCGCGCGCTGGCGAAGGCCTTCGCGCCGGAGATCACGGTGAACTCGGTGGCGCCGGGTGTGATTCCATTCGAAGACATCGACGAGCGCGGCAGGAAGATGATCGAAGTTACTCCGGCCAGGCGCGGAGGGACGCCGGCCGAGATCGCGGACGCCGTGGTTTACTTTCTGAAGGCGTCTAACTTCGTCACCGGGCAAACGCTGGCGGTGGACGGCGGGCTGAGCCAGCGGTAGCGAGCTACCTCGTTTCAAGCCCGAAGGGCGAAAGACGGTAGCCCACGGCGCAAGCCGTCGGGAACGAATGCCCGGTTGCCGTAGCCCCGGAAAGGGGCGTAAGATTCGGTTTCAAGCTTGGTACTATCGAAGTAAGATGGCGATCCGCTTCAACGTCCGTGTCCACCAACTGGAATTGACCCTGGCGGAGGCTCGCCGGCGGCGCCGCATGCGAAGCCAGCGCGAACAATTCCGCGCGCTGGTCGATTCTCTCCCGGCGATGTCGAACAGCGTGGAATTGATCCGCGAAGACCGCGATTCGCCCGATTTACGATTGCGAGTACCTCGCGCTTGCGTGGTATCACGGTTGCGATCTCGTGACCGCCGATGAGCGGCTCTACCGCGCGGTGCGCGCACAATGGCCGTGCGTCAAGTTGCTGCGTGACCATCAGTGATCCATCGCGGGTGCCTGCAAGTGTCTCGTGAATCCGGTAGAGGTTGTTAGCGGGCGAAATGAACCCAGTACGCAGCCCACAAATTCCTCCTACCTCTTGCTGAAGGCCTTTCCCATCTGGTGAGGCGGGAGCAGAGGGGAAACCAGCAGTCGCTGTTCCACCTGCCGAAAGTTCTGGACGTTCCTCAATCAATCACAGGGCCAAACGTGGGCCAAACCACCCACAGATTCCCCGGACGAGGCTATAATCAGAAGGTTGTTCCGCTCTCTCGCCCTATCGATTCTGGCGGCTCCGGTGTTTGCTGCCTGCTGTCCTGCGCAAGACCAACTTACGCTGGCCTTCGCGAAGCAGGTGCAGGCGGATGTCGCTCTCCTCGTGTCCCACCAAACCCTGGGCGCGTGGCAGAAGACGCATCCCGGTGAAACGCCCGAACCTGCCGACTATAAACTTGACGACCAATGGCCTGAGGCCGACTTCTCAAGCTTGCCCAGCCGCTGCGCCATCTCAGTTGAGCACGAACCATCTGAAGTAACCCGGTCCGCGCTGTTCGTGGTGCCCCCGGTAAACCCCGGGAAGTTGCCACCTCTACCCGCAACAGCGAACACGGCTTTGATGCAGAGTTGCCGGATGGAAGAGATGTGGATGGAGACGCATTCGCCCGTTTCGACGGACTCGCTGATCCGGGTTCTCGCCTCTTCGTGGGGCGAGCCGAATGGCCCTTCGCTGCCCTTTCGCGACGCGATCTTTTTCGCACGGTTTCGCAAGGATCTCCCGATTTGGCACCGGCCAGGCATGAACGTCTGGGTGGTCAATCGAATTGGACCGAAGTTGCCGGTGGCGGTCTACGCGAGGAACGATATCCCCGCAGAAAAGGACTGGTACGACGTTGTCGACGGCTTGCAGGCCAAAGTGGCGGAGCAGTCCGCGGCAACTCTTGCGAGAATCGCTACCCTCGATCCCGTTTTGACGAAAGCAGTCCTCGCCAGAATAAGCTGTGCAACCGGTTCCCCCGCAGCGGAAGATCCTCAACTGACCGCTGAGCGGCTGGAACGCTGGCTGAACGCATCGAAGACTTTGACTCCCTCGCGCCGCGCCGCTGCCTTGCTGATCGCAGACTACTATATGTCCCGCTCGGCACGCGCGCCGCAACCAAATGAACTTAAGGACCGCTATGTTCGGATGGGTGCCGATTTTTTCGGTGGATGCCCGCAGGATCCCGAATACGGCCACAACTTCCGCAAGCAGGCACAGGAGATCGATAGACTTGGCATCGCAGGGGAGTTGGCCGCTCTCGCGAGCTTCTGGGAGAGGTGCTCGATCGCCTACGGCAAGGTCGTTGAGATCGGCGAAAGGCTTGCACGAAGGTTTCCCGAATGGCGACCTTACGTTCGTTACGCGCTCGCGCGCTCGCACGAGGCGACCTTGTCACGCTATTATCCCGGAGGCGATCCTGAGGAAGGTCTCTTTGGTGGCCCGGCCAAGGTGGACCCTGGGGAAATCGAGCGTGAGCGTACCGCCGCAATCCGCGACTTCACAAGCTTCATTCGCGAAAAGCCTGCGGATTCGGAATCAACTTTCGCATGGCAAGAAGTTTGGCGCCTGCAAGCAGGACTGAAACCAACCCGCGTGACCTTTGGCTGTTCGTGCGAGTAGTAAAACTGAAGGCCAGATCCGAGGGGACCAGATTTCTTAGAGCGACACAACGCAGTCCCAGCACTGACGAGAACTAGTACGATGCTTGATCTCGACTCGCGCTACAACTTTTCAGGCACTCCCCAGTGACCCCACCCCCGCGCCTCTCGCTATACTGAAATTCGTGGCGCGGCTGAATTGGAAGAGCACGGCTTCGTATGTCGCCTTGCTGGCGGCCGCGTTCGTAGTGGCGGTCGTGGGGAGCTGGATGTTCGGGGCGCAGTTGGACAATTACGCCTACGACTACATCTTCCGGCTCTATCAGCCTAAGCCGTGGCAGCCGCAATCGGTGCTGCTGGCCATCGATGAGCGGACCCTCTCGGCCATCCCCGGCGGCATCCACGCCATCCGCCAGCCGCTGGCCGAGGCACTGCGCCTGGTTGCGCCGGCATCGCCCAAGGCCGTCGCGGTGGACGTGATCCTGGCCGAGAGAAGCCAGGACCCGGCGGTGGATGCCGCGCTGGCCGAGGCTTTCCATGCCACGCCGAACCTGGTGCTCTCCTGCGAGCTGATCGATGACGGCCGGCAATGGGAAGAGCCGCTGGAGGAGTTCCGGCGCGGCGCGGCGCTGGGGCACGTTTACGCCGATCCGGACAAGAACGATTCCGTCACGCGCGCCATTCCTCTGGAAAAACGCTCGGGCCATGTGCGGCGGTGGGCTTTGTCGCTGGAGGCGTTCCGGCTGAGCCGGGGCGCGCCCATCATCGAATCTCCCACCGATCTTCAGATCGGCGGCACGGTGATTCCCGTGCGCGGAGACGGCCGGCCCATGCGCGTGCGGTTCATTCCGTTCGATATGGCGCCCATCCCGCGCGTGTCCCTGAAGGACCTGCTCGATAATCCCGGCCGGGCGAAGGAATTCACGGGTAAGGTGGTGTTCATAGGGGTAACCGCGATCACGGAGGTTCGCGACCGCCTGTTGACCCCCTACGCGCTGGGGCGGCAGACCACGGGGATCGAAATCAACGCTCAGGCGTTTGAAACCATGGCGCAGGGCCTCTTCATCTCCGATGTTTCCGATTTCTGGGTTTTGCTTTTCAGCTTCGGCCTGGTGGTGGCCGCGGGCCTGGCGTTCCGGTATCTGCCGGGATGGCGGGCCTACGCCGCGGGCGTGCTGATTCTGGCGGCCGCCGGCGTCACGCCCTACGTTTTTTTCACCCACCGGCGCGTCCTTCCTTTTTCGACGCCGGCATCCGCGGCGCTGCTAGGGACCATGACGGCGGCGGCTTACTATCACCTGGTGGTGCGCCGTAATTTGCGCATCGAGCAGGCCGCGCGCGCGCGCTACCAGCAGGCCATGCACTTCGTCACGCATGAAATGCGTACGCCCCTTTCGGCCATCCAGGGATCGAGCGAGCTGATCTCGCGCTACGCGCTCAACGAGGAAAAGCGCAGGCAGATCGCGCTGCTCATCAATTCGGAATCCAAGCGCCTGGCGCGCATGGTGGAGATTTTTCTCAACGTGGAGCGGCTTTCCGCGGGGCAAATGGAGCTGAAGCGCGAGGCCATCCCGTTAAGAGAGATGGTGGACGTGTGCGTGGAGCGTGTGAAGCCGCTGGGCGAGCGCAAGCATATCGCCATCTCTCTCGAACCCATCCCCGAAGAACTGCAACTTACCGGCGACCGCGAATTGATGGAATACGCCTGTTACAATCTACTTACTAACGCGGTGAAATATTCTCCCCAGCGCACCGAAGTCAGAGTCACCGGTTGGAGGGACGATGGCCATATCCGCATCGCCGTGAAGGACCAGGGCATCGGCATGGATCAGAAGGAGGTCAAGCAGGTTTTTCAAAAGTTCTACCGCACCAAGAAGGCGGAAGAATCCGGAGAAGCCGGCACCGGAATCGGGCTTTCCATCGTCCAACAAATCGTGGAACAGCATGGGGGGCGGATTGAAGTGACCAGCGAGCCGGGGGTGGGCTCCTGTTTCACGGTGGTCGTGCCCGCACAACATTGATGCAGAGAATACTGTTAGTAGAAGACGATCCAGCGCTTCAGTTCACCATACTGACGGCCCTGGAAGAGAAAGGGTACGCGGTGGATGGCGTGTCGACCACCGCGGAAGCCATCGAGCGGCTGGGCGGCGACGCTTATCCGATCGTGATTTCCGACATCTATATCGACGAGCGCACGGGCCTCGACATACTGGACGCCGCCAAGCGGAAAGATCCGCTCTGTTCGGTGATTCTGATGACCGGCCGCGGCACGGTGGAAACGGTGATGGCGGCCACGCGCGGCGGCGCCTTCGATTACATCGCCAAGCCCTTCGACTTCGACGTGCTGTTCGACGCCATCGAGCGGGCCGAGGCCGCGCGTAGCGACCAGGGGGCCGAGGCCGAAGAAGAGGACTTGCCCGAGACGGAGATGATCGGCAGCTCGCCCGCCATGGTGGAGATCTACAAGACCGTTTCGCGGGCCGCTCCCACCGACGCCAGCGTGATCGTCGAGGGCGAGACCGGCACCGGCAAAGAGCTGGTGGCGCGCATGATTCACCGCTTCAGCCGCCGGGCCAGCCAGCCGTTCGTGCCAGTGGACTGCTCCTCGATCGCGCCTTCGCTGCTCGAGAGCGAGCTGTTCGGCGCCATGCGCGGCGCCTTCACCGGTGCTGACCGCGACCGCGTCGGCGTGTTCGAAGCCGCCCACCGGGGGACGGTCTTCCTGGACGAGATCGGCGAAATCGAGATGAACTTTCAGTTGGCGCTGCTGCGTTTTCTGGAAGGGCACGAGATCCGCCCGGTGGGCGCGTCGCGGTCCAAGGAGGTGGATGTGCGCGTGATTGCCGCCACCAATCGCGACCTCCAGCGCCTGGTGGACGAGAAAAAGTTCCGCGAAGACCTGTGGTACCGCCTGAACACGGTGCGCATCGTGTTGCCGCCGCTGCGGGAGCGGCGCAGCGACATTCCGCTGTTGGCGCGGTTCTACACGAACAAGTACAACACACGCTACAACCGCGAGGTGAAGTTGATGGACTCCGGCGTCAAGGCGCTTCAGGACTACACCTGGCCGGGCAACGTGCGCCAGTTGCAGCACGTGATCGAGCGCCTGACCATACTGGCGGACCGCGTGGATTCCGAGACGGTGCACGATGCCCTGACCTCCATGGAGTCGCGCGAGAAGCCCGTCGATACGCTGGCCGACGCAGAGGAAGACCAGATCCGCCGCGTGCTGGCCGCCACCGGCGGCAACAAAAGCAAGGCCGCGCAGATTCTGGGGATTGAAAGGAAGACGCTATATCGGAAGCTGGAGCGCATGAAGCTGTAAGGGCGGCCCTTGCGGACGAGCGCCGCCAGCCTAATGCCGTCGCGATGAACGGCCGCGGTGCAACTACACTAACCGCGGATACACCGGGCCGTCTTCGAAGTGGATCGATATTGCCTCAAGGACATTGTGACGAAGTTCTTCCCATGTCTCTGCTTCAGTGAAGATGTCATGGCCGAGCGCTCGCGCGCAATAGCCACCCTCCTCAGCGTCTCGGACTTCGAAGATCAGCTCCATGCCCATAGAATACCTGAGGCGGAGATGGATTGGCACCTCAGAGCGCCTCGTCAATCAGCCGGCTCGATTCCGAATCGGTGGTTGACCGCCCGCTTCCTGGCAAAGACGGGCACCCGTTCGGCGAGGGTCGTGGGGTCCCGGTTCCTGAAACTCGCCGCTAGCGCCGGATTAGATTGTCAGCTTCGGGGTCTGAAGCTCAAGTCTCACGCTCTCTCACGGCACAGAATCTATTTCAGTCAGCAGGTAGAACCTGGACGGCAGTCATGAAATCGTCTTGGAACCTCTGTGCCTCAGAGAGCTTCGCTGCAATGGCGGGACAGGCAACTCGTAACCGTAACGCGCGTGCCTCATAATCGGCCTGCCTCTTCGAGAAGCGGTGGGCTAACGGTTGTTGAGCAAGTCGGACCTCCGGGTTCGCGTGGCATTCCCAGCCCTTCCTGGCCATTTCTCTGTCGTTTGGAAAGAAGGCGGCCATCACCCACGCCTCCGTGCTCTTTGAGGGCGTGCAAAGAACTGTTCGCGGTGGCGTCTGCCCCTCGCCCGCCCACGAGAGGATCACCAGACGGAGCGCCCCGGTGGTCGCTGCAGGCGGCGGGCAGGGCTGCTCGCATGGCAATACTCCAGCCAGATCCGGAACCGGGTCAATCCTGTCGTTTGCCGGATCCTCACCCGCAACGTCAGCATCCAAGTGAAGTATCAACAAATCGTAACCAATGAAGAGAGGATCTCCGCTTAGGCTTCCGCCACCCCGAAGGGCGGCCTGTCTGCACCACTTATATACGCCCTTCCACCCGCCACCGAGTGGGCCTGCGTTCCCCTCGCCAGTAAATGCGACGCTTCCTTCGGGTTGGAGAAGCTTCAGGTCAAATGAGCGGCCGTTCAGCATGGAATCGATGGCGGCTCTGAGGACCTCGAAATCCGTTACGCCTTCGCCTACTAAAGCGATCCTAATTGTACTAGACATTCGGCATTCCCCCGATAAGCTTGTTCATCCACAGACGAGATAGGGTCCAGCCTTTGGAAGCCATGTCCAATAGTTTTGGATTGAGCACTACCCGTTTTATGACCGTCTTCCCTAGATTATCTCTGTCCACGGTGAACAGCCGGACTCTGTCGTCCTGCAGTGGCAAACCGTCTAAGACGGCTGGGTTGTGGGTTGTCAAAAGGATTTGCCGATTATCCTTGCTGGCTAATATCCAATCTGCGAAGTGCTTCATCAATGCCATCGCCAACCCGGGGTTTAGTCCATGATCCGCGTTATCGACCGCACAGAAGGACGGTGCTTGAGGGTGCGCCGCAAGAACCGCTAGAAACAGGATAACGAGCGCGCCTTCGCTGGCATCGTAGCCTGAAAGGGCGTTGCGGCCAGGTTTCATGTATTTGTCTACAAACCTGATTACCTTTGGCGAGGAGCTGGCCGCCGGAGAGAGCGGGAGTTCAGATGCAGCGGCGGACCCATACTGTTTTGCCCACCCAATAAGATGCAAGGCTTCCGTGCACACTCGTTTCGCCGGTTCGTTCTTGCTGCGTCCAATTAACAACTCGTGCACTGCATCGGGCAGCCGGCCTCCCGATAGGCCGAGGGGCTGTCTAGGTTGTGTTTCTGGCGCAACGCCCCTTAGCACCGGCGTAGTGGGCGAATATATTACGTAATTCTGGAGGCGGCGCATCAGAATCAGGGCGGCGTCATCCTCCTTAAGTTCAACAGCTTTCAACGCGGCGAGCCCAATTTCGGTATTGGGTTTGTTCCGCATGTTTGGCCCTCTACTTGCGAGTTTTGTTGCCCCGCGCTGAAGCAATTCAGTCTTGAATCTCCACGAAGGATTCGGGTCAGCCAGCGGGTTGTTCAGCGAAACATCGTAATGAGCCGCCTGCGACGATCCCTTAAAGTAGATGTGGGACGGCTGCCGACCACCTGGCGTCGGAAAGGCCGACTTGTAAAGCTTCGGAACACCTGGACGAACCCCTCGCTGTAGCAGCGTTTGATCTGTGACTTTGCCGTCAGCCGCCGCCGACAAAACCCCGATCGCTTCAAGCAGATTGCTCTTGCCTGAGCCGTTCGCGCCCACAAAAACGTTGAGGTTCCCGAGTTCTACGTCGGCTCTTTGAATCGACTTGAAGGACTCAACTGAAACTCTTGTGATCATGCAGTCTGTCACGATTGACCCCTTGAAGTTCCGGAGATGGGGATGCGGCCCTGCATAGCGCCTTGCTCAGCCTGTCTGGCAATGAGCGAGATCTGTTCTCGTTGGTTTTCCCTTAATCGTTGTAGCCTTTTTGAAGTCCCATTCCGCATCTATTCATTATCATCTGAGCACATCCGCCCATGTGCTGGAATTTTGGACGGGAACCAGTCGAATCCGGTAGCCGGTCTGATGAATGTATCGTCGCCAAACCGTCCCCCGGGTTTTCAGTTCCCTCCCCGATACTCCAGCACCACCAGCGTGATGTCGTCCGATTGCGGCGCCCCTTCGGTGAACTCCGTCACTCCCTGCTGAATGGCGTCGTGAAGCGCCTGGCACAGCTGGGCGGCGCGCGCCGTTACAATCTCGCGCAGGCGCTTCTTGCCGAAGAATTCACCGGCGGCATTTTGCGCCTCGGTCACACCGTCGGTGTAAATGACGATCTTGTCGCCGGGGGCAAGCCATTGTTCGGCCACCCCGAACTCAGCCGTTTCCATCAGCCCTACCGGCATACCGGTGGCGTCCAGCGTCGAGAGTTCGCCGCTCGCCCGCACGACTATCGGAGGGCAGTGCGCCGCGTTCACGTAGCTCAGCCGTCCGCCGTAGTCCAGCAGGCAATAGAACACCGTGGCGTACTTCTCGCCGCCGGTGCGGTCCATGAGGAAGCGGTTCAGCCGCTCCATGCGCCGGCCCATGGCGCCCGGATTGTCGGTTGCCGTGATCATCGCGCCTTGCAACAGCGAGGCCAGCAGCGCCGAGCTCACGCCTTTTCCCGAAACGTCCGCCACCACCGCGCACCAGCAACGCGGGTTCACCGGCGTCACGTCGAAGTAATCGCCGCCCACTTCGTGCGACGCCACGCTGCTGCCGCTGGCCCGCAGCCATCCCTCGGAAGGCAGCTTCCCGGGGAGCAGGCTCTGCTGGATGGTCCGCGCCAGGCTCAGCTCTTCCTCCATCTGGCGCTTGGTCCGCTCCTCTTCCAGCAGGCGCGCGTTTTCGAGCACCGTGGAGGCCTCGATGGCCAGCGTCTGGAGCAGTTCGCGGTTCCCGCCCGCCAGGTCGGCGGCCCTCAGGCGCGAATCCATGTAGAGCACTCCCACGGTTTCGCTGGCCGTCGAGAGGACGCTGGTGGCTTCGCCCTGGCCCGTCCGGATGCGCACCAGCGGGACGCAGATGACGCTGCGCAACTCGAGGTCAGCGACGCTCGCCTGGGGCCGCGTCTCGCCTTCGCCCAGGGGATCGAAGTTCATGGAGAGCAGCTCCCGCCGGTGCGCGAGCGCGCGGTGGATCACCTCGCGCGGGACGCGCAGGTCGCTGGGGTGCAGATGGCGCCCGCGCCGGTTACGGGCGATGCGGGTTTCCAGGCCGCCGGCGGCGCGCAGCATCAGGAAGCCGCGCTCAGCGCCGGTGATGGCCAGGGCCGTGTCCACCACCGATGCCAGCACGTCGTCCACCGAAAACGAGCTTTGCACCGTGCGCGCTAACTCCAGAATGGCACGCAGCTTGGCCAGGTTGCCGCCGGGCCCCGGGGGCGCCCCGGGGGCCGCGCCGGCTGTCTCAGCGCCACCCACCTGCTCCATCAACCGCTTCAGCTCCGCGCCATCCAGGGCAAAGACAAGCTGGTAGGAATCCTGCGCCCCGAAGTCGATCTTGTCGGAATTCCGCAGCGCCTGGCGGGTGATCCGTTGGCCGTTCACGTAGGTGCCGTGAAGACTGCCGCAATCCTCGATGGCGTACTCGCCGTTTTCCACCACGATGCGCGCGTGCGTGCGCGAGACGCGGCTGTCGCGGATAATAAGTTCGCTCTCGGGCTGCCGCCCGATGCGAAACGGCAGCGGGTCAATGGCCACGCGCGTGCGGTGCCCGTTGGGGTCGATCACCACCAGCGACGCCGGTTCCGGTTCCATTCAGGTGCGCCGGGCCCGGAGGGCACCCCGCCGGCGCCGGGCGGGGGGCCCGGGTGGCTCTATGGGAAGAAGCCGCAACTCCTCCAACTCGCGCGCGCGCAGCATCTGGCAGTGCGCGCAATAGCCGCCCACTTCCGTCCGCGCCAGCAGGACCTCAAAACCGAAGTGGCTCTCGATCTGCTTGCGCAGGCGCTGGAGCGGCTCGCCGAAGAATTCCTCCACGCGGCCGCAACGCAGGCAGATGGCGTGCGCGTGCTCCTGCTTGAGACGCGTCTCGTAATAGTGCTGGTCGCCGTCGTAGTGCATCAGGTCCAGCTCATCCACCAGGCCGCCGGTCTTGAGCATTTTCAGCGTGCGGTAGACCGTGACGCGGTTGATTTTGGGATCTTTCTCTTTGGCCAGCTCGTACAACCGCTCGGCGTCCAGGTGCGCGCCGGTCTTGTCGATCAACCCGAGCAGAATCTGGCGCTGGCGGGTGAGGCGGACGCCCCGCTCCTTCAACGATCTTTGAATCGCGTCGAGGGTCATATCGCCCGGGGGCCTTTCCAATTCTAGCAAAGGGGCCGCGGAAGGCTGTAAACTGGTCTTATGGTGGGGATTCTCCTGCTGGGTCTTCTGATGGCGCTAGCCGCGGGTGCGCCCAGCCCGCCGGCGTCGATCACCATCGATTATCCGGAGGAAGGATCGATTTTTCCGCCTGAGATTACGCCTCCGACGTTCCTGTGGCACGACGCCGCGAATGGCGTCGCAGTGTGGCGGATCGACGTCTCGTTCGGCGCTGGCGCGGCGATCATTCACGCCACCTCCAAGGGCGAGCGCATGCGCATCGGCAGAATCGATCCGGATTGCGTCGCCGATACCAACCAGCCGCCCAGGCTCTCGCCCCAACTGGCGACGGCACATTCCTGGACGCCGGACCTGGCAACATGGCAAGCCATCAAGAGGCATTCGGTCGAGAGCGCTGCAACCGTGAACATCACCGGCTATCGCGGCGATGCCCCGGACCAGGCCATCTCCAGTGGAAAGGTGACCATTCGCACTTCCAAGGACGCGGTGGGAGCGCCCATCTTTTATCGCGACGTGCCGCTGATGCCCTCGGAGTTGGAGAAGGGCGTCATCAAACCGCTGGCCGCGGAGGCCATTCCGCTGGTCGCCTGGAGGGTTCGCAACGTGGGCGAAGCCGCCAGCCGGGTGGTGATGGGTGACCTGCCGGTGTGCGCCAACTGCCATTCGTTCTCGGCGGACGGCAAGACCCTGGGAATGGACCTGGATGGCCTGCAGGGCAACCGGGGGATGTACATCCTGGCGCAGGTTGCGCCCGAGATGGCGGTCCGCAAGCAGGACGTGATTCAGTGGAGTTCGCCGGAAGGCAAGCTGAAGGGCAGCGTCCGCATCGGCTTCATGTCGCAGGTCTCCCCGGACGGGCAGCACGTGGTGACAACCGTGAACCCGGCCGCGATGCCGGCTGCCTCCGCAGTGCCTCCCAGCAACTATTACGTGGCCAATTTCAAGGACTACCGGTTCCTCCAGGTGTTCTATCCCACGCGCGGGATTCTGAGCTGGTACAGCCGCCAGACGGGAGTGCTGCGGCCGCTGCCCGGCGCCGATGACCCGCGCTTTGTGCAGATGGGCGCGGTGTGGAGCCCCGACGGGCAGTACCTGGTATTTGCGCGCGCCCCAGCCGCCGACCCCGATCCGCCGGGTGTGCCGCTGGCGAAATTCGCCAACGACCCGAACGAGCTGCAAATCGCGTACGACCTTTACCGGATTCCGTTCCGCAACGGCGAGGGAGGTAAACCGGAGCCGATCGCCGGCGCCTCGCGCAACGGCATGAGCAACACGTTTCCCAAGGTGTCGCCGGATGGGCGATGGATCGTCTTTGTCCAGTGCCGCAACGGGGAGCTCATGCGTCCGGACGGCCAGTTGTATATTGTTCCCGCGGCGGGCGGGCAGGCGCGGCGTATGCGGTGCAACACGTCCCTGATGAATTCGTGGCACAGCTTCTCACCCAACGGCCGCTGGCTGGTGTTCTCGTCGAAGGCCCGGTCGCCCTACACGCAAATGTATCTCACGCACATCGACGCGGACGGCAACGACAGCCCGCCCATTCTGATCGACAACGCCACGGCCGCCAACCGCGCGGTGAACATTCCGGAGTTTGTGAACATCGCGCCGGATGGCTTGCGGCAAATCGGCGGGCCGGTGATCGACTATTACAAGCTGTACAACAGCGCGGCGTATCTGCAAAGAACGGGATCGTACGAGGCGTCCGCCGCCAATTGGAGGAAAGTTCTGGAACTGAGCCCCGATGACGAAGCGGCGCACCGCAACCTGGGAACCGTGCTGCTGATGACGGGCCATCGGGAAGAATCCGCGGCGCATTTCCAGAAAGCGTCCGAGATGAAGCTGCGCGCGGCGACGGAGGCCGATCCCACCTCCGCGCGGGGATTCAACGATCTCGGCGTGCTGCTGGTCCAGACGGGGCGCGTGGAAGAAGGCGTGGCGCAATTTGAGAAAGCCGCCGGGCTGAAGCCGGATTTCGCCGCGGCGCACGCCAACCTGGGCGGCGCGCTGGCCAAGCTGGGCAGGCTGGACCAGGCGCTGGTTCAACTGCGCCAGGCGCTCGAATTGGATGCCGGGTATGCTCCAGCGCACTACCATCTGGGGGTGGTTCTGAGCCGGCGGGGGGATGCCGAGGGAGCCATCCGGGAATGGCGGAGCGCGCTGGAGCTCGACCCGAAGTATGCGGAGGCCCACGTCAGCCTGGGCGACGCGCTGTACGCGCAAGGGCGGACGGCGGAGGCCCTGGCGCACTGGCGCGACGGTCTCCAACTGCAACCCAACGATCCGCCGACGCTGCGGCGCGTGGCCTGGGTGCTGGCGACCTCGCCCGATGCGGCTATCCGCGACGGCGCAGAGGCGGTGGCGTTCGCGGTGCGGGCGCTGGAGCTCTCCGGCGGAAAAGACCCGCAAGTGCTGGACGCGCTCGCGGCCGCGTACGCCGAGAAGGGGCAGTTCGCCAACGCGGCGCTGACGGCGCGGCGGGCCCAGGCTCGGGCGGCGCAAGAGGACCAGCCCGCGCTGGCCCACGACATCGGCGTCAGGATGGCGTTGTACGAAGCCGATCAGCCGTTTCGCGACCGCGTCAAATGATGGCCGGCTTGGAAAACGCCATCCCCGCGAAGCTCACCACGCTGCGCTGGTCGATGTTCCATTGCTCGTATCGCAGCAACTCCCCTTGCGCTTTCGGGGCCGCTCTCAGGAACGTGTAGAAGGGCGCAGAGCCGCACCACTTCAGATCGTCCTGGTTCTCGCGCACCAGCTCCCAAAAGCCCGCCGCGTCCGAAGCCGCGATGCGCGCGATGCGCTCTTCGTCGCGCGCGCCCACTTCGCTCATGACGCCCTGGCCGGCCACCGCCGTGAACTGGTCTTGATAGCGCGCGCCCATGTGCGCCATGTCCACGCCGAGAATCCAGAACAGGCGGTCTCCCTCGCACTCGCGCAATTCCCCCAGCGCCTCGATGAAGTGCTTCACCTGGCTGTTATCCTCGGGCCGCCCGCCTCCCGAAAAGCTGTGCGCGAATGACCCGCACAGAATGGGCAGAATCCGCACATCCGGCCCCAGCGCGTGCTGCAGGAAGATCAACTGCAACTCGACGGTGTGCTCGAAGGAGTGGCAGTAATCCTCCATTTCCACGGCGCTTCCGCCGTGCGCGGCCAGCCAGTCCGTCAGCGGTTGGTCGGTCGAGGTTTCGCCGAGCGGTGTGCGGAACGTCTTGCGCGTCAACCCGAACCTTCCGGGCTCTCCCCAGTGCGAGGTCGCCAGAATGACGAAGGTGCGGTCGCGGTGCTCGGGTTTGAGCTTGCGGTAGGCCGCGCGGTAAGACTGCCATCCGCCCTCCGGGCTGACGTGCGGAGCGGCAATGGCGAACAGATCGCCATCGGCGGCAGCGGCTTCGCCAGCTTCGGGCGCCATATAGCGCGACATGGTCTGGCGCAGCTCATCGGGCTGGCCGGGATACGCTCCGCCGGCGTGCGCCGGCTCGCGCACGGGCATCCGGGTGAATTCGCTGCGCCGCTCAGCCTCCATGCGCGCGAAGTTTTCATCCTCGAGGAACCCGGCAGTGCTGAGCGTCTCGACCAAGCGCTGCGCGATCTCTCCGACTTCGAGGTCGTTGGTAATGCGCACCAGCGCGGCCCGCAGGTCCAGTTCCGTCTGGCTCCCGTCGAAACACCGGAGGCAGTCGACCAGCATGGGCGGAATGATCAGCATAGCATCGGAAAACCGGTACGGATCCCGAATGAAGAGCCCCGGGTGCTCGGGCGAGGGCGAGGGCATGAAATCCAGGTTCAGGCGCAGTCGGGAAAGTGGCTGGGACAAATCCCATCGTAGCGCAGGACGGCCTGCCATCCGCGGATGTTAAACTAATAAATTCCATGGCCCTGCTGTCGATCGTGATCCCGATTCACAACGAGGAGCACTCCATCCTGCCGCTTTACGACCGTCTTACGGCGGTGCTCGAGAAGTTGCAGCGGCCGTACGAGATTTTGTTTGTGGACGACGCCTCGGGCGATCGCAGCTTCGATCTGCTCGCCAACCTGGTGGAAACCGATGGCCACCTGAAAGTGATCCGGTTGCGCCGGAACTTCGGGCAGACGGCGGCTTTGTCGGCGGGCTTTCACGAATCCAAAGGCGACGTCATCGTGGCCATGGACGGCGACCTGCAGCACGCGCCCGAGGACATCCCGGCGCTGCTGGGGAAGATCGACGAGGGCTATGATATCGCGAGCGGCTGGCGCAAGAACCGCGTGGACAACGCGCTCAGCCGCAAGCTGCCTTCGCACATCGCCAACTGGCTGATGGCCAAGGCCTCGGGCATCGACCTGCGGGATTTCGGCACCACTTTCAAAGCCTACCGGGCCGAAGTGCTGAAGGACGTCAACCTGTACGGGGAGTTGCACCGCTTCATTCCGGCGCTGGCCAGCTTCTATGGGGCGCGCATCGCCGAGGTGCCCATTCGCAGCACGCGCCGCGCCGCCGGCGGTTCGCACTACGGCATCGGCCGCACCTTCCGGGTGATGTTCGATATCCTCACCATCAAGTTCATGCTGAAGTATTTCACGCGCCCCATGCATTTCTTCGGCTTGCTGGGCCTGGCGGGCACCACTTTGGGGGGCGGCATCATGGGCTACCTGGCCATCGAGAAACTATTGGGCTACGAGATCGTGGCGGCGCACGGCCCGCTGATGGTTGCCGGCGCCCTTTTGCTTCTGGGCGGCCTGATGATGTTCAGCACGGGGTTGATTGGCGAGATGATGATGCGGACCTATTTCGAGAGCCAGGATCGCCGCATCTATGCGGTGCGCGAAATCCTCACGGGCAAGCAGCACGGCGTGCCCGGCGGCGCGAAATAAGGCTACAGGCCTCTTCCCCTGCGCCAGTGGTCCTCGAACAGTCCTTTCATGGCCGCACCCATCCCCTCGTGATCGAAAACTACCGATGTCCACATGGGACGGGTGATGACCGGGTCGAGCAGGGCGATCAGCCCCTGCTGCCCATCGAACAGCGCCAGCTTCATGGGCAGGGAATCGGCGATTTTCACCTCCACGCCCGCGGCCATGTACTCGCTCAGGCGCTGCCGGTGTTCCTCGTCGAGCGACGCCGCTTCGAGCAGCAGTCGGCAGGCGACGCCGCCCAGCCCGGCCTGCTTGACCAGTTTCTCATCCAACGGATCTACGGCGTACGGCGGACGTGAGAACTCCAGGTACTCGCGCTTCACCTCCGCCAACATGCGGCGGTACTCGGCGCCGGTCTGCGCCGGTTCGGTGACGATGCGCAGAAAATCCAGCGTCCCGCGCCCTCCCTGGCCTTCCGAATAAAGCGCCTTCAAATCGTCGATCAGGCCCATCCCCGCGCGCCCGTTGTCCATCAATTCCTGCTCCAGCATCTGGCGTTTGCGCGCCAGGTAGCCGGGGATCGCCAGGCTCGGCTCCACGGCCGAGAACAGCTTGGTCTTTTCCTGCACCACCTGCGCGAAGCCCTTCTCCACCAGGCTGTCGAGGACTTCGTAGATCTTCTGCCGCGGAACGTGCGCGCGCGCGGCCAATTCCAGCGCCTTGAACTTGGGATGGCCCAGCAACACCAGATACGAACGCGACTCATAAGCATTGAGCCCAAGTTGTTGCAGCCGTCGCCAGAACCGTTGAAAATCGACTTCGGCCAATTCTTCGCTCATATTCCTTTAACCTTATCAGAGCGGAAACCAAAAAGTCTGGGATAATGAGTTTTAGCCCCACAAAAAGGTGGCGGGGAGCGGGGTAAAAACCTGATATGTTGAGAGAAAGGATTTGACTTGGTACCATTAGAACTTTACAATGAGCCTAAAGTGGAAATGGTATGTCTGAGAACGCCGTAACCAACGGTTCGCCGACCGGAACGGGGCGGGGGTCGGGGCCGAAGATCAGGATAGTGGTGGCCGACGACCATCCTATTTTTCGGGATGGTCTCTGCAAGCTGCTGGCCTTGGAGGAAGACTTCGAGGTGGTGGCCCAGGCTGAGGATGGACGGCAGGTGCTGGAAGTGCTGCAACAGCTTGAGCCCGACATTCTGCTGCTTGACCTGAAGATGCCCGGCCTGGACGGCCTGGCGACGTTGCAGCGGCTGCAGGCGGTCAAGAACAAGACCCGGGTCATTGTTCTGACGGCATCGGACGACAAGAATGAATTCGTCCAGGCGATGCGACTGGGCACCTCGGGAATTGTTCTCAAACAGACGGCCACGGAGCTGCTGATCAAGAGCATTCGCAGGGTCCATGCGGGGGAGATCTGGCTGGATTCGCATACCACGGCAGCGGTGATCCGCCAGTTCGTGGCCGCCGACGAACCACCGCCTCAGCCGGCACCGGCCAGCCCGGGCCGGGACCGGGAACGGTCGCCGTTGAGCCTGCGGGAACGCGAGATCGTGGCGCTGGTCGCCCAGGGTTTCAAGAACAAAGAGATGGCGGAGAAGATGTTCATCAGCGAACAGACCGTCAAGAACCATCTGCACAACATCTTCGACAAGCTGGGCGTCTCCGACCGGCTGGAACTGGCGCTCTACGCCATCCACAACAATCTGCACGTGGGAAAGTAGCTGGCCGGACTGTCGTAGCAGTACCAGTATTTTTCGTGTGTGAGGGGGTATTGCGCATCTGCCGCTCGTCTTGTACTCTGTAATTCGAGCAGTGGAGAAAAAGGTCATGAACTCGCGGTTTCTTCTAGTTGTGGCGATTGTTGCGGTTGCGGCAGTACCCCTTAACGCCCAGACTGCGGTTCCGGGGCTGTGCCCCACGGGCTATGGAGCCTATTCGGGCGGATGTGGCGTCCTGCTGTCCCCTGGCAAGCCCGACGGCAACTACACGTACAGCTTCACCTACGACTCCACCCCTGAGAGCGGTAGTGGTGTGCTGCTGTCCGACCTTTTGCAAGCCACCGCTGGCGCTAATCCCGAGTCGTGGTATACCAGTGCCGACGCGAACTGGATATCGACTGCGGATAGCATCAACCCCATGGCTTTCGCTGGCGTCCCCGATAAAGTCGATAGCAATGTCACTGTAAACTTCGCAATGAACTTCAATCTGACGGGATTCGACCTCAGCACAGTCGTGATCTCGGGGGCCTGGACCGCGGATGATGTGGGGCTAGGCTTGATTCTGAATGGAGTTTCCCTGGCGGGCAATTCTCCCGGTCAAGGTGGCGCCCTGCCAGAGACCGACGATAGCGGCAACCCCCCTGACCTCCCGTGGAGCACAATCTATTCTTTTTCCCTCAGTTCTTCGACGCCCGGTGTCTCCTTCAACGCCGGTGAAAACACGCTCGTGTTTTCGGTTGATCAGGCGGACAACTACTACGATGGGCTTTTTGTGGGATCTCTCAGCGGCACCGGGTCCCTCCTGACGCCCGAGCCCGGGTCCGTTTTGCTGATCGTTACAGGCCTGGGCATGCTCGCACTGCGCCGCCGCGCGTAGCTCTGCCTTCTCCTTCGGCCTAAATTCGACACCGCGATTCCGGCGCAAATGATACTATGAGAACTACTCTGGGTTCGGGGTTGGGAAACGCCTCGAGAAGCAGTGCGGGATCGCGCGAGGAAGGGTTGTGTTCACTCTGGTCCGCCGGGCAAGGCAACGGCTGCTGTATAACGAGCTGCTCTCCCAAGGGGCCAATGCGTCTAGCGCCGCACTCATCGCTTTAATTCTGCTGTTGCTTTTCGGCACGCAAGCTCTGAATTGGCGGTGGGCCGTTGCGATACCGCTGGTGGCCGCCGGCGCGGGGCTGTACGCGGCGCGCCGGCGCCTGCCTTCACCCTACAACGCCGCCCAAATGGTGGACCACCGCATGGCGCTGGCGGACACGCTTTCCACGGCGCTCTACTTCAGCGAAGGCGAGCGGCGTTCCCATGTTTCGCGGGAGATTTGCCAATCCCAATTGGAGCAGGCCGACCGGCTCTCGCAAACTGTCGATGTGCGCAGGGCCGTCCCCTACCGCATGCCGCGCACCGCGTATCTGCTGGCCGCGCTGCTGGCGGCGGCTGCCGGCCTGTTCGCGCTGCGCTATGGCCTGAGCCTTCGGCTGGACCTCAAGCCGCCTCTGGCTCGCCTCCTGCGGCAGAAGTTCGGCGGGAACAAGCCGGCGGAGCAGGCCGGGAGCGCGCGCCACAAGCCCGCGGGGAATCCCGATTCGCGGGATGAGGGAGCGGGGCCGTTCTCCGATCCGGACCAGCAGCCGGATGTTTCAAGCCGACCCATTCAGGACACGGGCGCCGCCGCGTCCCGCAACGGCGCCTCCGAAGAGCAGGCCGAAGACGGCGAGAAGGATGTCGATCCCCCGGAATCGGACAATGCCGAGGACGCCGGCTCCGGCGGGCCAGGCGGCAAGTCCGGCCAGGAGCAGAATCGGCAATCCGCGGCCAAGCGGGGCTCGAGCGACTCAGGTGAGAGCGCCAGCCTGTTGACCAAGGTCGAGGACGCTATCGAGAACCTGCTCTCCAGTTTGAAGCCGCCGCGGAGCTTCCCGGGCGCCCGGCCGCAATCCGGCCAGGACCAGAGCGGCCAGCAAGGCAAGGTGCGGCAGAGCGGCGGGCAGCCCGGCGATTCGCAAGCGGGCCAGCCCGGAGAGGAGGCCGGGAATTCGCAGGATTCCCAAGGCCAGAGCGGCACCCGCGGCGCCGAGCAGGCCAGCAAGCAGCCTGGCAGCGGCATCGGCAGCGAGGATGGCGACAAGAACATCCGGCAGGCGGAACAACTGGCCGCCATGGGCAAGATCAGCGAGATCATCGGCAAGCGCTCGGCCAATCTCACCGGCGAGGCGACGGCCGAGGTGCAATCCACCAGGCAGCAGTTGCGCACGCCGTATGCGCAACGCGACGCGCAACACTCCCAGGGCGGCGCGGAAATCAACCGCGACGAGATTCCCGCCGCGCTTCAGACTTACGTAGAACGGTATTTCGAGCAGGTGCGCCAACAGGCGCCGCCCGGGAAATGACCAGCGTTCAGTTCTCCCAAACCCGTTTGGGAACGCCGCGATCGCGGTCCTTCACGCGGTCATACAAGTAAAACGTGGAGACCGTCCCCAGCGAATCGTTGTAGTAGCTCTCCTGGCCCAACCCCTCTTTGAGGTCCTCTTCGAAATCGTGGAGAGCCTTCAGCTCGTCCGCCAGCGCGGGCTTCTTCCCGCCGGAGGGCGTCTGGAAGAACTTCTGAAATCCGCTATCCACGAGCGCGCCGATCTCGCTCCCCTGCGCCAATCCGGCGCGTCCGGCAAGGGCGACCGTTCCGTTCTCATCCTTCAGGTCCACGGCGCAACTGCCGCGGCTGGCGCGCACCACGCCGCCCGCCATCGGCGCGATGGTGAAACCGGCGCGGCGAAGGTCTTCGAGGCGTTCCGCGAAGCTGGGATTGTGGAGGCGTTTCCGGCGAAAGAACATCAATCCCATTATAGTGGGCGGGTCACCCGCGCTTCCACGCGAACTGGCCGTTCACCACGGCGGCCACCGGGCCTCCGCGGAACGTGCGCCCGTGGAACGGGGAGTTCCGGCTGCGCGAGAAGGATTGGTTTACGTCGTACGTCCAGCTCAGATCCGTGCTGAAAACCGTGACGTCGCCGGGCGCGCCGGGCGCCAGCGTGCCCCGGCCCAGCCGCAACACGGCGTCGGGGCCGGTGGTGAACAGCTCCACCATGCGGTTCAGGGTGATCTTGCCCGGGAGCACCAGTTCTTCGAGGGCCAGCGCGAGGGCGGTTTCCAGGCCGATGATGCCGAACGGGCAGCGCTCGAACTCTTGCATCTTCTCGCTGCCTGGATGCGGGGCGTGGTCGGTGGCGATGGCGCTGATGACGCCCGCCGCAAGGCCCTCCACCACCGCGGCGCGGTCGGAAGCCGAGCGCAGGGGCGGCTTCATCTTGTAGTTGCTGTCGTAGGGCGCCATGTCCTGGTCGGCCAGCGCGAAGTGGTGCGGAGTGGCCTCGCACGTCACCGCCAGCCCGTGGTGCCGCGCGTGATTCACCATGGCCACCGCGTGGCGCGTGGAGATGTGGGCCACGTGATAACGCGCGCCGGTGAGCTCGGCCAGCAGCAGGTCCCGCGCCACCATGGCGTCTTCTGACGCCGCCGGGATGCCGCGCAGTCCCCAGCGCACGGATTGCGCCCCCTCCTGCATATCGCCTCCGGCGCTGAGGTTCAGGTCTTCGCAGTGCTGGATCACGGGCAAATCGTAGGAGCGCGCGAACTCCATGGCGCGCCGCATCACGCGCGCGTTCATCACCGGCAGCCCATCGTCGGAAATGGCCACCGCACCGGCGGCCTTCATAGCGCCGATGGCCGCCAGCTCCTCGCCTGCGCTGCCCTTGGTGATGGCGCCGATGGGAAACACGTTGACCACCGCCTGGCTGCGCCCGCGCTCGACAATGTAGCTGGTCACCGTGGGGCTGTCGTTCACCGGCTTGGTATTGGGCATGCAACAAACCGAGGTGAACCCGCCCGCCGCCGCGGCCCGCGATCCGCTTTCGATGGTCTCAGCGTGCTCGAACCCCGGTTCCCGCAGGTGCACGTGCATGTCGATGAAGCCGGGCGCCACGATCATGCCGGCGGCGTCGAAAATCTCGGCCCTGGGGGACGAAAGGTTGGGCGCGACGCCGGCGATCCGCCCGTCCACTATCAGCACGTCGGCCACGCGGTCCGTGTTGGAAGCGGGGTCGATGACGCGACCATTCTTGATGACGATGGGCATGGCCTATCCAATCACCTTCTCGAGCACCGCCATGCGCACGGCGATGCCGTTCTCGACCTGGTTGAGAATCACCGAGCGCTGGAAGTCAGCCACCTCGGACGACAGCTCGCGCCCGCGGTTGATAGGGCCGGGATGCATGACAATGGCGTCCGGCTTGGCCAGGTCCAGGTGCTTCAGTTGCAATCCGTAAAACCGGAAATATTCGCTGGCCGGAAAGGAGGCTTCGTGCTGGCGCTCGAGCTGCACGCGCAGCATCATGATGACGTCCGAGTCGCGGATGGCCTGGCGGATGTCGGTGGTCAGGCGTACGCCAGGCGCCAGTTGCCCGAGCTCCACCGGCAGCAGCGAAGCCGGGCCGCAGAGCACGATCTCGACGCCGAATTTCGAAAGCAGGTGCACGTTGGAGCGCGCCACGCGGCTATGCGCGATGTCGCCGATGATGGCCACCCGCAGGCCCTCCAGCGTGGGACGCCGGTCGAGAATGGTGCGCGCGTCGAGCAGCGCCTGGGTGGGATGCTCGTGGGTGCCGTCGCCCGCGTTGATGATGGGCGTGGGCAGGTGCCGCGCCAGAAAATGCGGCGCGCCGGAAGCCGAGTGCCGCATCACAATGGCATCCGGCCGCATGGCCGCCAGCGTGTTGAGCGTGTCCACCAGCGATTCGCCTTTGGAAACGCTGGACCCCGACGCGGTGATCGAAACCGCGTCCGCCCCCAGGCGTTTGGCGGCGATCTCGAAGCTGGTCCGCGTGCGCGTGGAAGCCTCGTAAAAGAGGTTGACGATCATCTTCCCGCGGAGGGTGTCCAGTTTCTTTACGGTTTGGCTTTGAATGGGCTGGAAGTCCTTCGCGCGCGCCAGGATGGCCTCAATCTCGGCGCGGTCCAGCTCTTCGATTCCGAGCAATCCGGCGGGCATGTTGGCTACGCGGCTCCGCTTTCGACGACTTTTTCCACCAGCAGCACCTTTTCCATACCATCCACCTCGCGGAACTTCACTTCGATGATTTCAGTGTCGGTGGTCTGCACCACGCGGCCAACGAACTTGGCCTCGATAGGCAACTCGCGGTGGCCGCGGTCGATCAACACCAGAAGCTGCACGCGCGAGGGGCGGCCATGGTCGAACAGCGCGTCCAGCGCCGCGCGGACGGTGCGGCCGGTGTACAGCACGTCGTCCATGAGGATGATGTCCTTGCCCTGCACCGAAAACGGAATTTCGGTGCCGCTGACCACGGGCTTGATGTCCACGGTGGTCAGATCGTCACGGTACAGGTTGATATCCAGAATGCCGACCGGGATCCGGCGATTTTCGAGCGCCTCGATCTTCCACGCCAGGCGCTGTGCCATGGGAATGCCGCGGCGCTTGATGCCGATAAAGGCGAGCAGATCCAAGTCTTTGGTTTTTTCGAGAATTTCGTGGGCCAGGCGAACCAGCGTCCGATCGATTTCGGACGCGCTCATGAGCTGTGCTTTTTCGCGCGTGAGGAACATAAGGCTCCGAAGGACAGAGTATCACGAGTAGGGCAGGCCATCGTTTTATGTGGCCTGCCAACGCAGACCACGAAAGGCGATCATCCGCGCCACAGCCACAGCTACAATAGAAACGATGACTACGGAATCCGTGTGCCCGAAGTGCGGAGGCACCGGTTGGATCATTGTCGAGCGCGCCAACGTTTCGGGCGCGGAGGCGTGCGATTGCCGCGCTCAGGAGCGCGCGGAGCGCCTCGAGGACCGCGCGCAGATTCCGCCGCTCTATCGCCATGCCTCCTTCGATAATTTCGTGGTGCCCGGACCCGATAACCGTGACGATCGCCGGGACCTCACCAACGTTCTCCTGACGGTGAAGAACTACGCGCGCGATTTCCCCGACGAGTCGCGCCCCGGCCTGCTGCTGATCGGCGAACCGGGAACCGGCAAGACACACCTGGCCGTGGCGGCGCTCCGCGCCATCATCGCGAAGGGTTTCGAGTGCCTTTTCTGCAACTACCAGACGCTGCTGAACACTATTAAATCGGGCTACGATCCGGCTTCCAACTCCGCCGACCGGGAGGCTTACCGAATGGCGCTCGACAGCGAGGTGCTGCTGCTGGACGACATCGGCGCGCACCGCGTCACCGATTGGGTGGAAGACACAATCACCTCAATCGTCACCTACCGTTGCGACAACCGGAAGCCGCTGATTGCCACTACCAACCTGCCGGAGCCGCAAGCGGGCAGCGGGCCTAATCAGAGATCTCCGACAGGAGGGTACGAGTACCGTATCAGGCTTGAGGAGCGAATCGGCGCGCGCGCCCGTTCCCGTCTGTTTGAGATGTGCACAGTGGTGAGAATATCGGTGACCGAGGATTACCGCATCCGAAAGGGCAAGCGGTCTTGATGCGCCTGGCCGCTCTCCTGCTGCTCTTGGCGGCGGCGCTGCCGGCGCCGGTGGCGACTGCGCCGCCGCCGGAGTACGTGCAGGCGGTCGAGTTCCCCTACTATTTGTACCCGCGCACGCTGTGGGAGCGTGAGCTGGTGTGGCTCAAGACCATCGGAGTGAGCACGGTGGAATTCTCCATTCCCTGGAATTGGCACCAGCTCCAGCCCGGCGACTTCGATTTTACCGGCCGCACCAGCCCGCGCCGCGATCTGGTGGCCTTCGTCCGGCTGCTGCGCCGGCTCGGTCTGCGCGCCTGGGTGCGCCCGCTGCCGCCAGTCCCCGGGTGGCTCAACAACGGAGCGCCTTCCGGACCGCCGGACGCACGCGCGCAACGCGCCTGGCTCAAGGCATTGGAGACCGTGCTCGCCACCCAGACCGCCAGCCACGGCGGTCCCATCGCTTTCGTGGAAGGGCGCGCGCTGGGGATCGATGCCGCCGCTCCTCCCGCGCCCGTAGCCGTGATTTCCGCCACGGATCCCTCCGCTTTCACGCGCAGCCGCCAGGCCATGGCGGGGGCGCCGCGCGCGCTGCTGTGGACCGGCGTGGAGGACGCGCTCTATCCGGCGGGCTGGGCAGCCAACCCGGAATCGCTGCTGCGCAAAGGCGCGGTGGGGCTGGCCGGCGACGAGCACCCCGCCACCCGCGCCCTGCGCCGCAATGCCGCGCTGCTGCGCAACTGGGCGCGCCTTTTTCCCGGCCTGCACGCCGTGGCCATGCCAAAACCCGCGGCCGGCGCACTGCCCGCGGGCGTCACCGCGGCGGAAGTGGTTTCACCAGCGGCTTCCGCTATCAGCATCACCAACACGGGAGCGCAGCCGTTTCACGACGATGTGCGCGTGCGCGAGCCGGAGTCGAAGCGGACCCTGGTGATCCCCGGCGTCTCCGTTCCCGCCGGCGAATCGCTGTGGCTGCCCGTCGGCGTTTCCATCGGTCCGGACGGCTTGTGCCGCGAGTGCACCAATTTCTCGGGCGTCGAGCATATCGTTTACGCCACGGCCGAGCTACTTTCCATCGAATTCGAGAACGGCATCCTCGCCATGGAGTTCGCCGCCCCCGAGCCGGGCGAAGTGGTTCTGCAACTGGCGCGCAAGCCGGTCGGCCCGTTTCTCGCCGCTGGCAAGCCGACGGAGTTCGGTTGGGAAGACGTGACGCTCCGCGCGCGCCTCCCTATTCCGGCCAGCAGCGACCGCGGCAACCGCGTGCGCATTGGGATTGCCATCGAAGCCCCCGAGACGTCGGCTTTCTTCAACGACGCGCGGAGGCTGATCATCGGCCGGAAGAACGTGGTCTCCACTTCGTACTCGTCGGCGGAGCTGGCGGCGCGCTCGCGGCTGCGCCTGCCCGAAGGCTTCACAGGCACGCCCACCGTCAAGTCGCCGGATGAAATCGACTACGAAATCAGCGTGCCGGCCGATGCGTTGCACGGCGATTGGGTCAACCTGGCGCTGGAAGCCGATGGCATGCCCCTGGGCCGCGCGCGCTTGCAGCTTTTCCGTCCCGCCACGATCCGCCTGATGGAAGCCATGCAACTTCACTTCGGCGCGCAGACCGAGTTGACGCCAGATCCGCCCACTGCGCCCATGGAGCCGAAAGCCGGCGGCAACCTGGAGATTTCCATCCGCAACAACTGGGCGGAGATCCGGACCTACCGCCTGGAGGCCGCGGGCGAAGGCCTCGAATTCCTCCCGCCCAAGACCGAGATCAGCGTGGGCGCGGTGGATGAGCGCCGGGTGTCGTTGCGCGTGTTCGGTGCGGAGGGGCTGGCCGGAGTGCGCGACTGGCGCCTGCGCGTGGCGGATCTTTCCGAGAAAGGCGCCGATACGGACCTTCCCATGCGAGTGGTTCTGCTGCCGCGCGGCCGTACGGTGGCGTGGTCCGCCGATCTGGACGGGGACGGTTCCCCGGAATGGGTGCTGGAGTCTCAGAAAGTGCGCGCTATTTTCTCCGGGCAGGATGGCGGCCGATGGATGGAATTCTGCTGGAAGGACAGCAACGTGAATTTCCTGCCCGAACAAGGCCTCTTCGCGGGGCCGGGACCGGTGGAGGTTCGCGCCGCGGACAATGCCCTGGAGTTCACCGGAAAGGGCTGGAAGCGCACCGCCCGTCTCACGGAGACTACGCTCACCATCGAACAAAGCTCACCGCTTCCCGCGGATGCCCTGAGTTTGGAAAAGCGCGGCGGGGCGACGCTGACGATTGCGCGGCCGTCGCCGGCGCGGGCGACGTATACGTTGAAGTGATTCACTCGACCGACACCGTGACGCCGTTCTGGCTGATGTTCGTGCCCATCTGCACGGTGATCGGCAGGTTGCCCGAGGGCGAATTGGACGGAATCTGCACGTTGAGCTGCATCACCCCCGCTACCATGCCCGGCGCCTCGCCGGCGAACTTATAGAAAGCCGGTTGGCGGTTGATCAGCACCGTGACCGGCAGCGCCGGCGCGGGCGTCACCTGCGGAGGCGGCAAGGTCGCAATGGTAATCGCGCCGGTGATGCCCGGCGGGCTGGTCTGGCCCTCGCCCGTCAGGTAAAGTTGTACGACGCTGCTCTTGGCGGCGGGATTGCCCGGCCCGTTCACGGTGTTGTCCTGGTTGAGAATGGCACCCTGCCCGCTGCCTGACGAGTTCGCGGTGAACAGCCCCGGGGCCGTGGCCACCGAGTTCAACTGGTATGCGCTGGAAATCTCACCCGCGTACACGATCCACACCGAGGGGTTGGAAATGGGCGCCATCTCATAGGGCACCACCGCCGATACCTGCCCGCTACCGGCATAGATCATAGGAGCGGGGATGCCGTTGAAGAGCACCTCGACGCCGCCGATAGTGGTGGCCAGCTTTCCGGTCGATGGGACGATGGATGCGTATGCCGCGACGACCGGTCCGATGGCGGTGCCAAAGATGGTGACCAACTCGCCCGGGGAAACCGGTCCGCCGATGTAGCTGGCCGCGTTCACCACGGCGTTGATGACGGGCAGCAGCGCCGTCTCCGCGGCTGCCTGAGTGATAGTGATGGTGACTGACACGCCAGCGATCAGGATCGTGGCACTGAGGGGCGCGCCTGGGGTGGGGCCGACTACCAGGGTAACAGTGCCGGAGCCGACGCCGGAGGATGCGCCTGAAACCGTGATCCAATCCGGCAAGCCGGAGAGGGTCCAGGAACATGAACCGGGACTTTGAATGGCGATGGTCAAATTACCGCCCGAGGCCGGGGCCTGCAAGGTGGTTGGCGAGACCGAGTAAGTGCATGGAGAGACTGGCGTCAAGACACGGATGCGGCTGTTGCCAGCATCGCCGATGTAGAGGTTGCCGGCAGAATCGATAGCGACGCCGTAGGGATTGGCCAACTGGGCGCTGGCAGCCGGGCCGTTGTCGCCGCTGAAGCCGAACGTCCCGTTTCCTGCCACGGTCGAGATCGACCCGTTGGAGACTTCGCGGACGCGGCTGTTACCGGAGTCGCCGATGTAAAGGTTGCCGGCAGGGTCGATAGCAACGCCGTAGGGATTGGCCAACTGGGCGCCGGTAGCCGGGCCGTTGTCGCCGCTGAAGCCTGGCGTGCCGTTGCCCGCCACGGTGGTGATGACCCCATTGGAGACTTTTCGGATGCGGAAGTTACCGAAGTCGGCGATGTAGAGGTTGCCGGCGGAGTCCACGGCGACGCCTTGGGGATTGGCCAACTGAGCGTTGGTGGGCGGGCCGTTGTCGCCGCTGAAGCCACGCGTCCCGTTGCCCGCCACGGTGGTGATCGTCCCGTTCGCCACCTTGCGGATGCGATTGTTACCCCAATCGGCGACGTAGAGGTTGCCGGCGGAGTCCACAGCGACGCCGTAGGGATTGGACAACTGGGCGCTGGTAGCCGGGCCGTTGTCGCCGAGGGCTGCGCCGCCTCCTGCCGCGGTGGTGATCAGGCCGTTCGAGACCTTGCGGATTCGATTGTTGCCATAATCGGCGATATAGAGGTTGCCGGCGGAATCCACGGCGAGGCCGCCGGGATCGTAAAACTGGGCGCTGGTGGCCGGGCCGTTGTCGCCGCTGAAGCCACGCGTGCCGTTGCCCGCCACTGTGGTGATCGTCCCGTTCGAGACCTTGCGGATGCGATTATTACCATAGTCGGCGATGTAGAGGTTGGCGGCGGAGTCCACGGCGACGCCCCAGGGATTGGCCAACTGGGCACTTGTGGGCGGGCCGTTGTCGCCGCTGAAGCCGACCGTGCCATTGCCCGCCACGGTGGCGATCACCCCGTTCGAGACTTTGCGAATGCGGCTGTTGGAAGTGTCGGCGATGTAGAGGTTGGCGGCGGAGTCCACGGCGACGCCCTCGGGATTGGCTAACTGGGCGCTGGTAGCCGGGCCGCTGTCGCCGCTGAAGCCTGGCGTGCCGTTGCCCGCCACGGTGGTGATGACCGCGTTCGAAACTCTGCGGACGCGATTATTACCATAGTCGGCGATGTAGAGGTTGGCGGCGGAGTCCACGGCGACACCTTGGGGATAGGCCAAGTGGGCGCTGGTAGCCGGGCCGTTGTCGCCGCTGAAGCCGGGGGTCCCGTTCCCCGCCACGGTGGTGATTACCCCGCCCGACACCTTGCGGATGCGGTTGTTAGACGAGTCGGCGATGTAAAGGCCGCCGAGAGAGTCCATGGCGAGGCCGCAGGGATTGCTTAGTTGGGCGCTGGCGGCCGGACCGTTGTCGCCGCTGAAGCCATGCGTGCCGTTGCCCGCCACGGTCGAGATCACCCCGTTCGAGACCTTGCGGATGCGTTGGTTATTGGTGTCGGCAATGTAAAGGTCGCCGACGGAGTCCACGGCGACGCCCCATGGCCCGTTCAACTGAGCGTTGGTGGCCGGGCCGGTGTCGCCGCTGTAGCCGGACGTCTGGTTTCCCGCCATGGTGGTGATCAACCCGCCCGAGACCTTGCGGATGGATTGGTTATTGGTGTCGGCGATATAGAGGTTGCCGGCGGAGTCCACCGCGACTCCCGACGGTCCGTTCAACTGCGCGCCGGTGGGCGGGCCGTCGTCGCCGCTGAAGCCTGGCGTCCCATTTCCCGCCACCAGGGTCACGACGCCGGTTGTGGCATCCAACCGCAGGACGGCGTTTTGATCCACGAAGAAGATGTTGCCGGTCTGGTCGGCGGCCACAAACTGAGGCACGTTTACGTCCAGGCTGGCGGACGTTCCTGGTATGTTGACCGGCAGAGCGCCGCCGGCAAATGTCGATATGGTGTAGGTCTGACCAGATGCGGGCGAAAACATGGCCGAGGTGAGAAGAATCGCAGGCAGCAGGCGCATTTTCGAAGGATCTCCTGTCGACCGTCGGAGTGGACTGGTGTAAGACTACGTGGCCAGCCTGGGCGGAAAGTCGCAGATATTTTTTCTGCCGAAAACGGTGGAGCTACCGCACCGACACCGTGACGTTGCTCTGGCTGGTGTTGCCGCCGATCGACACCGTGATCGGCAGGTTACCCGACGGCGCGTTTGACGGGATCTGCACGTTGAGCTGCATCAGCCCCGCTACAAAGCCCGGCGCCTCGCCGGCGTAGGCATAGGGCGCCGGTTGGCCGCCGATGGATACCAGGATCGGCTGTACCGGCGCCGGCGTAACCTGCGGAGGCGGCAAGGTCGCGGTGGTGATCGCGCCCGTGACCCCCGGCGGGTTGGTCTGGCCCTCGCCGGTCAGGTAAACCTGTACGATGCTGCCCTTGGCCGCGGGATTGCTTGGCCCGTTCACGCTGTTGTCCTGGTTCAGGATGGCCCCGGGTCCGAAGCCCTGCGAGTTCTGCGTGAACAGGCCCGGGGCCGTGCGCGCCGAGGTCACTTGGAACGCATTGGAAGTCTGCCCCGCGTACTTGATCCACACCCCGGGGCTGGCGACGGGCGCCATCTCATAAGGCACCACCGCGGATATCTGTGTGGAGCTGGCATAAATCATGGGAGCAGGAATGCCATTGAACAGCACCTCGGCGCCGCCGATGGTGGTGGCCAGCTTGCCGGTAGACGGATCCACGATGGCGTATGCCGGGGTGGCCGGTCCGATGCCATTGCCCCAAAGAGTAACGATCTCGCCTGGGGAAACGGCTCCGGTGGCAAAGCTGGCTGCGTTCGTCACCGCGAGGATGGGGGCTAGCGGCGTGGCGGTCGCGGCGGCCGCAGTGACCTTGACTGAGAGGCCCGCAAACAAAACGGTGGTGCTGAGGGTGGAGGCAGAGTTGTTGGGAAAGACTACGAAAGTAACAGTGTCGGTGCCGGTGCCGGCAAATGCGCCTGAAACCGTGATCCAACCCGGTAAATCGGAGATTGTCCATTGACAGGAAGCTCCGGTTTGGATGCTGACGTTGAAATAGGCGCCGGAAGCGGGTGCCACCAGCGAGGTGGATCCGATGGAGTAAGTGCAGGAAGACGAGGACATGATGCGGATGCGATCGTTTTCAAAGTCGGCGATGTAGAAGTTGCCGGCAGAGTCCGGGGCGATGGCCGAGGGCCCGTTGAGCTCGGCGTTGGCGGCCGCTCCGCCGTCACCGCTGTAGCCGGCCGTACCGTTTCCCGCGACCGTGGTGATTTCCCCGCCCGAGACCTTGCGGATTCTGTTGTTACCTAAGTCGGCGATGTAGAGGTTGCCGGCAGAGTCCACGGCGACGCCCCATGGCCCGTTCAACTCGGCGCTGGTGGCCGAGGCGCCATCGCCGGCGAAGCCTGGCGTCCCATTACCCGCGAAGGTGGTGATCACCCCATTCGACGCCGACACCTTGCGGATGCGGCTGTTAGAAGTATCAGCGATGTAGAGGTTGCCGGCGGAGTCCACAGCGATGCCGTTGGGTCCGTACAACTCGGCGCTGGTGGCCGGGCCGTTGTCGCCGCCGAAGCCATACGTGGCGTTGGTTCCCGCCACGGTGGTGATCACCAAGCTCGACGCCGACACCTTGCGGATGACATTGTTCCCAAAATCGAGAATGTAGAGGTTGCCGGCGGAGTCTAGGGCGACCGCGCTGGGAGTGAACAACTGGGCGCTGGTGGCGGGACCGTTGTCGCCGGTGTAGCCTGAGGTCCCGTTCCCCGCGATGGTGGTGATCACCCCGCCCGAGACCTTGCGGATAACGTTGTTTGCAGAGTCGGCGATGTAGAGGTTGCCGGCAGAGTCCACGGCCACCCCGTAGGGCGCGTCCAACTGGGCGCTGGTGGCGGGACCGTTGTCGCCGCTGTAGCCCATCGTCCCGTTTCCCGCCACGGTGGTGATGACCCCGTTCGCGACCTTGCGGATGACGTTGTTACCAGAGTCGGCGATGTAGAGGTCGCCGGCAGAGTCCGTGGCGACCGCGTAGGGACCGTGGATTTCGGCGCTGGTGGCCGGGCCGTTATCGCCGGTGTAGCCCAGCGTCCCGTTTCCCGCCACGGTATAGATTGTGTAGGTCTGGCCAAATGTGGAGCAGGACATGACCAGGGCGAGAAAAATAACAGGCGGCAGACGCATTTTAGGAACATCTCCTGGAGCAAATTGCGTAGCTGGAGATTAGGTTAGCACGACGCAAATTGAAGTGGAATGGAAGCGGCGTCATGCGCCGCTCACTAAGCGGGTAGCGCGCCACCGCGGGATGAAACGCGGAACGCGGGCGCTATAGGCCTCGTATTCGGCGCCGAAGCGGTGGCGAAGCTCGCGCTCTTCGATGTGCACGATTACCAGCAGGCTGGGGATGGCTATGATCCAAATTACGCAAGTGGCCGGATTGTTGGCTACCAACGCCCAGGAGGTCAGACCCAGCAGGATCTCCACGTAACGCGGATGGCGGATGCGAGAGTAAGTGCCTTCGGTCAGAAGCCGCTGAGGATAACGTTTCGGGGCCAGCTCCGGGAGGCCGAACATGATCTTCAGCCGCAGGTGGCGCGAGAAATTCCGGCGCAACACGATGGACGTGGCTAAAAGCGGCACGGCCACGGCAATCAGGATGGGATTTGCGCCGAAATCCACGGCGAGCAGAGTTTTCCGCAAGAGAAATACGCCCGCCGCGATTGCCGCAAACAGCGCGCAGTGGATGGCCACGGTGCGGCGCACGCCAAGCCGCCTCCAGAACCGAATCAACGGATGGATCGAAAACCAGTACACAAAGGCGCTGGGCATGAACATCAGCATGCACAGAGCCAACCCGTGCCGGACGGCGTTCATTGCCGGGCTCGTGCGGCTCTCTGCTCCTCGCCCCAAATCAGCGGATCGGGGCCGGAGAGCTGCCGGAACAACTGGTAGTCGGCGCGCGCCTCGTCAGGCTTGCCTTGCTTCTCCGCAACCAGCCCGCGCAGGTAGTAAATGCGCGGGAAATAGAAGGGGGCGAACAGGCTCACGCCGCTGACAGACGGAATCGGGTTGAGGCGCAGGAGAGGCGCGGCGTCGTTGGCGCTGCCGGTTTCGAGGTAGGTCCACGCCAGCATGACCGGGAGGCTGGGATCGGCGGCCGGGGCGGCGCCATCGTACAGTTGCTTTAACAGCAGCGAGGCGGGCTGGAATTGCTTGTCGAGCAGGAGCGCGTAGGCCAGCGCGAAATTCCTGATGGAGTTCTCGGAGGCGTTGGGGAAGAGCCGCTCGGCACGCACGGACCACTCGGACGAAGAGGCCGGCGGCTGGGCCAGGAAGCGCGCTACCATGGCGGCGCCGGCGGAAGAACGGCCGGCCAGAAGGGCCGCTCTTTGCGCCAGTTGTGCGGCGGCGGCGCGGTCGCCCAGCGCCAGGCTCCATATGGCGAGCTGGGAATAAGCGCGGGAGGCGAATTCCCGCAAGGGGCCGTTTTCGGCTTCGCGCGCGAAGGTCTCGAGGCGCTGCCAGGCGGATTTGCGCCGGCCGCTGACCCAAAACCATTCCGCCTTGCGGTAGTCGGTGACGGGGTCCTTGGCGGCCACGCGGGCTTGGATGTATTGCTGGGCAAGCTGATCGGCGCCGGCCACATCGCCGCTCATAAGCCGCGCCATGGCGGCTTTCCACAGCTCGCCGCCGCTCTCGAAGTTGGGGTCTTTCTTGGCGGCCTGCAAGTAGAGGTTCTCGGCCTGGTGCAAGCGTCCGGCCAGCAAGTTGACGTCACCCTGCGAATCCAGCGGATTGGCTTCCGCGGGGCGCAACGCCTGGTAGCGGCGCAGCGCGTCGAGCGCGGCATCGAAGCTGCCCGCATAAGCGGCGGCATAGCCGAGCTGGTTCAGTGCAGTGACGTCCTCCGGCTCCACTTCGAGCAGTTTCCGATACGATTGAACGGCCCGCTGGTATTGGCGGCGGTTCATACACGATTCGGCGAGCGAGCTCCAAGCGCTGACATCGTTGGGCTCGAGTGCGACCAGGGTGGTGAGGGCGCTTTGGCGAGCGCCGGAATCGCCATGCAGGTTGGCGGCTTCCAGCACGAGGTGCGCCCGCTCCGCGGGGGGCATGGCGGCGGCGCGCGCCAGCGCCTGGCTGAGCAGAGCCTCGGCAGCGGCGCGGTCCTGCTGCTGGGCTTTCACTTGCGCCAGCAGGCGGTAAGGCGGTCCGAAATTGGGGTCGGCGGCGATGGCCTGCTCGAGGTTCTGCGCGGTGGCGGCGGCGGTGGCCGATTCCTTGGCCGACACGTAGGCCTTCAGTGCGGGCAGGCTGTTGGTGCCGTAAGGCGCCAGGCGGGTGGAGATCTGCCGCGCCAGCTCCGAAGCCATGGCCAACACGTCCCCAGCGGGGTGCCCACTGGGCCCGGTGGAAACCTGCTTGGTCATCTTCCCCGTGCGCGGATCTTCGAGGGTGAGCCGCGCGGAGAGCCTGCCTCCGCGGACGGAGTACTCCCCGTAGCCCAAGCGGGTGGCGGCGGAAGCCAACGCGAGGCTTTGCTCGGCGGAGACGCCGGGCGCGGAAACGGGGCGCGGCCCGAGCACGCGGTCCAGGCCGTGCATCTGGTTCGAGGGGATGGCGTAGATGCCCGGCGCGCCGGCCAACTCGGTGGTAATGACTTCGGAGAAGGCGCGGCCCATCCAGTCGTCGGAAACGGCGGGGCCAAGGTTCTCGAAGCGCAGAATGGCGATGCGTTCGACGCGCGGTGCGGGGGGCTGGCGGATGCAGGCGGCCGGCAGCAAAGCCGCGAGGGCGAGGAACAGCCTAAACCTATAGTACACGCGGCTCCAGGGCCAGCAGTTCCTTGAACTCCGGCAGGTCGCGCATCGCCTGGAAGTCCGGATCCTCCTCGATCTTCTTCTTTTCCTTAAAGCCCTCTTCCAGTGCCTTCCTCAGATACTGCAGGGCGAGCTCGTTGCGGCCGGCCTGGGCGTACAACTTGGCCATATGGAAATGGAACTTGGCGCGCTCCTCTACGCTGCGCTCCTCGAGCAGGACGCCGTAGCTGCCGCGGTTCTCGAAGACGTTCGGGTCGAGCTTGAGGGCGATCTGGTAGGTCTCCATGGCTTCCTTGTATTTCTTCCGGGCGAAATAAGCCGTGCCCAGGTTGGAATAAATCGAGGCGGAGTTGGGAGCGTACTTGATGGCTTTTTTATAATACCGGATGGATTTACCGAAGCTCTTGGCGGCGTAGTAAACGGTGCCGAGATTGTTGATGGCTTCGGCGTAGTCGGGCTTCAGCCGGATGGCTTGCTGGTAATACTTGCGGGCGTTGTCGAGCTGCTGCATCTGGTGATACGCGATGCCGATCTTGTTTAAGATAACCGGGTTTTTGGACTTATCCTCGCGGAAAACGTCGATGGCCTCGCGGTACATCTTACGCGCCATGAAAATGTCGCCGCGGGATTCCACGGATAGAGGGGCTTTAGGGGCTTGGGCGGCCACCTGGGCGAAAGCCAATGCGGGCATCAAGCCTGCCGCAAGCGCGATGGCCAGAGGTCTGGAAACCATGGGGCCTCCACACCTATTTAAACACACCCAGCAAACGGCGGAAGAATCCTTTCTTCTCCTCTTTCTGGGGCTGCTGCGGTGGTGGCTGCGGTCGGGCGGCGGCGACGGGGCCCGACCGGCTTTGCCGCGCGGCGCGGCGCGCCACCGCGGCCTCCGATACATCTCCTTCCGATCCGGTGACAGGCGGGGAGGCATCCGCGGCCGAAACCGGATTGGCGGGCGAAGGGGTTTCCCATCCGGCGACATTGGTTACGCCTTGCCGGCCGCCGCCGTGCAGCGGGCAGGCGCCCACCGGCTGCGTGCCCACGATGTAAACCTCCGGCCGCTTGACCGGGCAGAAGGGCGTCGCGGGCATTCCGGATTGCGGATCGATATCGATGGAAACAATGCCATCCGGGGCCTGGAATGGTTTGGCGTCGCGATACTCGCGGTATTCGAGCGCGCGCTTCATGAATTCGGTCCAGATGGGGGCGGCCGAGTGCGCGCCTTCCAGGTCCAGTTCTTTGTTGTCGTCGAACCCCACCCACACCACGCACAGCAGCTCGGAGGTATAGCCGGCGAACCAGCCGTCGTGCGAAGTGCCGGTCTTGCCGGCCGCCGGGACGTTGAAGCCACTGGCGCGGACGGCGGCGGCGGTGCCGCTGCGCAGCACCTCTTCCATCAGGTTGGTCATGAGATAGGCCACGCGCGGGTCCAGCACCTGCTTGTGTTCGAGCTGGTTCCGATAGACCACCTTGCCGTCCTGCGAGCGCACCAGCGAGATGAAGTTGGGTTTGACGTAATCGCCCTGGTTGGCAAAGATGGTGTAGGCGCCGATGGCTTCGAGCGGCGTAATTTCATACGAGCCCAAAGCCACCGCCGGGGTGGGCTGGATCTTGTAGTTCATGCCGGCGCGGTTGGCCATTTCGACCACCTTGTCGTAGCCCACCATTTCGGCCAGCTTTACGGTGGCGTTGTTGAGCGAATGCGCCAGCGCCTCGCGCAGGGTGACGGTGCCGTGGTATTCGTCCTTGAAATTAGCCGGGGTGTAAGACTTTTCGTCAAACCAGAAGATAGTGGGCTCATCGACCACGGTGGTGCTGGCGGTGAAGACGCGCGGCGAGCCATCCACCGCGGTATCGAGGGCGGCGGCGTAAACAAACGGTTTGAAGATGGAGCCCGGCTGCCGCTTGGCCAGTACGTGGTTGAGCTGGCTCACGCCGTAGTTGCGTCCGCCGGCCAGGGCCTTGACTTCGCCGGTGTGCGGATCGATGGCCACCAGCGCGACCTGCGCCTCGGGAGGGGCCTGGCCGCGGAAGCGGCGCTGGCGGTGGATCTGCTCGTCCACGTTCTGCATGCCGATGCGGATGGCCTCCGCCGCCGCGCGCTGGAGGTGCATATCGAGCGTGGTGTAGATGCGGAAGGCGTTGGACTGGAAATCGGTGTCCTGGAAGCGGGCTTGCAGCGTGTCGTTTACCAGATCGACGAAATAGGGTGCCTCGACCGATTGGGCGGTGGACTTGGCCACGGTCAGCGGCGCCTGGCAGGCGAGGTCGTAATCGTGGTCGTCGATGAAGCCGTTTTGCCGCATCAAGCCCAGGACCACGTTGCGCCGCTCGCGCAAGCGGTCGGGATGGTGGAACGGGTCGTACAGAGCGGGCCTCTGGATCATGCCGGCGAGCTCGGCGGCCTCCGGCAGAGTGATCTGGCTGAGGTCCTTTCCCAGGTAGGCCTCGGCTGCTTCGCCGAAGCCGTGGATGCGGAACGAGCCGCGCCAGCCGAGGTAGATATCGTTGGCGTAATCCTCGAAAATCGTTTCCTTGGAAAGCTTCTGCTCGAGCTGGAGGGTGATGACCATCTCCGCCAGCTTGCGCGTCCAACGCTTGCCGGTATCGAGCCAGAACATGCGCGCGAGCTGCTGGCTGAGAGTGGAGGCGCCCTGGGCGTTGCGGCCTTCCTTCAGGTCGATGTAAGCGGCCTTGACGATGCGGATGGGGTCGAAGCCGGAATGCTGGAAAAAGCGCTTATCTTCGGCCGATGTAACGGCCTGGACCATCACCGTGGGGATGTCCGCGAACTTGACCATGCGGCGTTTCTCGCGGTTGGGCCCGGAGACGTTGGTGACGAGCTGCGGCTCGAGCTGATACTGGCTGCGCGCGGTGTTGTCCTGGAGCGAAACGATTTCGGAGATCCGGCCGCCGGCGAACTTGACGACGCCGGCCTCCTGGTCGAAATAAGATTCGGGACCGGGGAAGACTTCAATGGAATTCGGCTGAAGCAGGTAGTAGCCGATGGGATTGCCGCGCGATTCGTTGTAGCCGCTGCGGCGCAGCTCGGCGGCGATGCCGGCGGGAGTGGCGACTTCTCCCACGGCCACGGATTCGGGAGCCGCGAAAATCTTGGCCGTGTTGGCGAACGGGCCAACGCGCAGCTTCTCGTCGATCATGCGCGAATACTTGGCGTAAAAGTAGGTGAAAGTGCCCAGCGCCAGGATCATGAAGAGGGCGAACCCGATCACCAGGAGGCGGCCTACCGGTCCCAAAAGAAACCGGGCCAAGCCCGCGCCTTGGGGTACGCGGACCTTCATATCCTTCTTGGGCGCTCGTTTCGGCACTACATCTAATTCTCGCATGTGCTGATAGCGCGGGCGAGGGACCCAGAGGGTATCCCCGCGCCCCTACCGGCTGCCGGCGCCGGGGTAGAAATGCAGGTCGACGGTGTACCCGGGCAGGGTGACGCGCACAAAATAGCGCACATCGATCCGCAGGCCCTCCTTCGAGCGAATGACCCGCACGTTGTCTTCCTTTACCGGGAGATCAAGCTCATGGGCCTTATCGAGCACCCAGGTGCGCAGGACGTCATCGGAATTCGCCCGGTTTTCGACACGCTGTGCCACTTCCGACACGAAATTCTGCAACTCGAGATTGCGGAAATAGATGGGGGCGAACATAGCGGTGAAAGCCAGGAGAGCCGCCAGGACGGCGGCGGCGGCCGCGATGCGCCAGCGCGGGACGCGGCTCACGGCTGGTCGTCCGATTCCTTACTGGCGGCACAGAGCTCGTCCCAGATATCGTCGGAATGCGGCGTCCACTCGGGGTTTTCCAGCCCGGATATTTGCAACTCGTCCCGCCTCAGGGTCCCATGTCCGTAAGGGCAGATGTACTCGATGCGCGGCCGTCCGAATTGCAGCATGCGGCCCCAGGAGCCGGTTTCCACGGGCATGCGCAGGCGGCGCAAGCAGATGCGGCAGCGGTAGCGCTGGTCCCAAATGATGAGGTAAAGGGCCCCAACGCCGAGCAGAAACCAGCCCAGAACGACCAGGTTGAAGAGCAGAATCTGCCCGCCGTCGCGCAGAGGCGCCAGAGGAGGGGGATGCGGCTCGGCGGGGAAAACCTTGATGATGGACGCTAGCAAGCCATAGAGCACCGCGGCTGCGCAAACCAGTTTGGCGGCTAAATAGGCCCAGTAGCGCATACTATTTAGACTTGCACCCTCCATCTTTAGTTTCGTAGCAACGGGCGCCGGGCGCAAGGGGGGTTACGCTATTGCCGGAACAGATTGCGGGCGATGAAGAAGACGTTGGCGGGGCGCTCAGCGAGTCGGCGCATGTAGTAGGGATACCAGGCCCTTCCAAAGGGAACGTAGAGGCGCAGGCGGTAGCCCTGGGAGGCCAGCCGGCGCTGGAGATCGCGGCGGATGCCGTAGAGCATCTGGAACTCGAAAGCATCGCGCGGGATTCCGCGCTGGGCGGCGTACGCCTCGGTCTGCCGGATGATCTTCTCATCGTGCGTGGCAATGGCGGGGTAAGCGCCGCGACGGAGCAGGAACTTCATCAGCTCGACGTAGTTGCGGTCCACATCGGACTTGCGGGGGAAGGCCACGCTGGCGGGTTCGAGGTAGGCGCCTTTGCAAAGCCGCACGCGGATGGCGCGGTCGCAGAGCTGCTCGATATCGCTCTGGCTGCGATAGAGGTAAGCCTGAATGACGACGCCGACGGCTCCGTATCGCGCGTGAAGGTCCGTGACCAGATCTATGGTGCGCTGGGTGTACTGGCTGGATTCCATGTCCACGCGGACGAAGCTATTCAAGGCGGCGGCGCGCCGGACGAGTTGCTCGACATTGGCGCGGCACTGGTCATAGGAGAAATCGAGGCCGAACTGGGTGAGCTTGAGCGAGACGTTGCCCTGAATGCCGGAATCGTGAATGGCGGAAAGAGCGTGGAGATAAACATCGCGCGCTTCGGCGGCTTCTTCAAGCGAGGTGACGCTTTCGCCGAGGTGATCGAGCGTGATGGCGATGCCTTCGGAGTTGACGCGGCGGCCCACGGCCAGGGCTTCATCGAGTGTGTCGCCGGCCACGAAGCGGGTGGCCAGGCGCTTGGCCAGTTTGGAGGTTTCCATCCATCTTCGAAGCCGTTTCCGGCGCGACAGGAAGAGGAAGAAACTGCGCACCACCACAGGCTAACATTGGTCACGCCAAGGGGGGCACGGGTTTGCTAGACTGCCGGTTTGGAAGTCAAGACGCCGATTGACATCAAGCCGGGGGAGTTGCGGTGCCCGCGGTGCTTCCTGCGGGATATCGTGCCCTCGTTGCCGCGCGGATGGAAGGACGCCGTCATGCGGCGCTTGGGACGGATTCCCAGGCACTGCCGGTTCTGCGGAAAGCGGTTCTATGTGCGGAGGCCGGAGGCCGGAGGCGAGGAGTTGTGAGTGGGGCAGACCACGAAAAGCGAGGGCCTGCCCCACCGGTCAGAACGTGATTCTGCCGGAAACCTGCAACTGTCGCGGGCCCCACAGCAGGTTGCTGGTGGCCGTGGCCGACAGGTACGGCGTGGAAGTGTAGGGAACGAAACAAGCGTTGGTGTGGCCGGCGCAAGCGCCGGAACCGGCCGCGAGATACGAGAACGCGGTGGTGCTCACGCTGGAGACATTGGTGTGGTTGAACAGGTTGAAGGCCTCGCCGATGAGCGACAGCTTCACGCGTTCGCCGAGCGGGAACTGCCGGCCGATCCGGAAGTCCACGTTGTGAAAACCGGGAGCGGTGGACGAATTGCGCGGCAGCCAGCCGGCGCGGCCTTGGGTAGCACCGGCGTAACTGACGCCGCCGGTCACGCCGCCATCCAGCGGGCTCGGGGCGCCGGTGATGTACGGCGTTACCGGAAAGCCGGTCGTCATGGTCACGATGGTGGAGAACGCCCAGCCATCCAGGATCATCCGGGCGGCCTGATTGGGGAGATTCTTCAGAGAGGGCATCCACACGGCGTTGGCCACGAACCGTTGGCGTTGGTCGAGATCCGAAAGCCCGTATTCCAGCTTGCGATTATAGGGATCGATGGAATAATCGGTGCCATTGAACGTGCCGAAGTTTCCTGCCGCCTGGGCGCCGTCGAACGCCTTGCTGAAGGTGTAGTTCGCGGTGAATTCCAGGCCGTGGCGCATGGGCCGGCGCAGGGTCAGGACCATCGAGTTGTACCAGGAATTGACATCGCTGGAGCCGACGAAGACTTCGCCGGTATTGGGGTTGATGCGGGTGGTATAGAAGGGGACGGTGTAGGTTTCGGTGGTGGCGCCGCTGGAATTCAGGATGTCGTAGCTCTTGGTGGTGGTGGAGGGTGCCAGGTTGGCATCGTAGAAGATCGGCAAATGCAGGCCCCGGCTCACCACATAGCCGGCGGAGGCGCTGAGTGCGCCCGGCAACTCGCGCTCCAGGGTGACTTCGCCCTCATGGGTTCGCGGATTGACCCAGTTGGGGGACATGCCGCGCGTTACCTGGGTGGCGGCGGGCGGGGCGAAGGTGACCACCTGCGGCGTCAGGGCGCCGGTGAACGGCGCAGCCGGCGTTGGGCCGGGCGGGGTCCAGATCACGTTGGGAAAGGTCAATGCCGGGCAAGCCAGCGCGCCGGTCGGCGTGCAGTTAAACGTTTGCTGATAAACGCCGTTCTCCACGCGGGTTGCGTAGTAAGTGCTGTTGGTGGTCTTGGCGTAGAACAAGCCGTAACCGATGCGCAGCACGGTTTTCGGCGTAATCTGCAAGGCGGCGCCGAAACGCGGTCCGAACTGGTCCTTGGGGATGTTGATGGTAGAGGTGTAGAGCGTGGTGAGCGACGTCAGCGTGTTGGGCTGCGGCGGCTGCGGAATTGTGGAGACGTCGTAGCGCAGGCCCATGTTCAGCGTCAGCTTGGAATTGGCCTTCCAACTGTCTTCGAAAAAGCCGGCGTAGTCATTGTTATAGAAATCGTCCTTGCCGACGTGCGTGATGGGGTCGTCGACCTCCGCGAAGGTGCTGTAATGCCTGCCGGTCAGACCGTCTCCGATGTTGATTCCGAGAGCGTCGATCACCCAGTTGTTGAAGGCGGTCTGCGCGGTTCCGCTGTAAGTGTAATAGCCGGTTCCCTCATACAGGTTGATCATGAGCTCGTGAATGAAGTTGACATCGACGCCGGTCTTGAACGTGTGGCGGCCGTAAACTTTGGAAAGCGTATCCGAAATCTGGATGCGGTGCTCGTCCGGTTCGGCGGTGCGCGGCAAAGCGTAATTTTCGCCGTAGGTCATCAGGCCGGAGAGGCTCACGTAGGGCGCGGTCCCATTGGAACCGGCGGCCTCCAGGTCGCGGCCCCATTGGAAGCGCAGATTGTTGACGGCCGAGTTGGAGATGGTGGAATCCCAGTTGGCCACAAAGATGCGCTCGTGGAAGATGTAGCTTCCGTTCGTGGCCAGGGAGCTATTGTTGACCGATGGCGAGGTGTTGTAGGCATTGGGCGCGCGGTAATTCATGAAATCGAAAGCCGTGCTGACATGGTTGCGCGCGTTCGCCTGATAATCGAGCCGGCCGAAACCGACGTCCTGGTTAGTGGCGCGGGGGAAGGTGCCTTGCTGGCCGAACAGAAAAGCATTGGCCGCGGCGCACTGCGCGGCAGTCACCTGCGCCGGGCAGGAAAGGGCAGTGATGCTGGGACTGTAGACGCTGCTGGTGTACGTGATGGGATCGACTTTGCGCGAGCCATCGTAAGTGCCGAAGTAAAACAGCTTGTCTTTGACGATGGGCCCGCCGATGCTGCCGCCGAACTGCTGCCATTGATGGATTGGCTGGCTGTACGTGCCGCGCGACTTGGGATAGGAATCGAGCGCGTTCCAAGTGGGGTAGCGCAGATAGTAGAACAAGTCGCCGTGTAAGTCGTTGGCGCCGGATTTGGTCGCGGCATTGATCACGCCCCCCGCGGCCTGCCCCAGTTCCGCGCTGTAATTGCTGGCGCTCACCTGGTACTCCTTAATGGAGTCCAAGCTGTAGACATAGGCGCCGCTGTTGGCCCGCCCGCGGGCCTCCGAGAAGAACGCCTGATTGTTGTTGGCGCCATCCACCGTGTTGCTGTTGTACAGGCCGGAGATGCCGCGATAAGATACCATTCCGGAGGTGCCGTCGGTGGTGACATTGGGAGTAAGCAAGGCGAAGGTGTCCCAGCGGCGGCCGGCGATGGGCAGGTTATCCACCGAGCCTTCGCTGATGACCTGCGAATTCTCGGTCTTCTCGGGGTCGACCACCTCCGCCTGGCCCGTGACCGTCACCTCCGTCTGGGCCGCCTGGACGACCATCGAGAAGTTGACGGTGAGCGTCTGGCCGACCTGAAGCGTCAGGTCCGTGCGCACGACCGCGGCGAAACCGGTCTTGCTGGCGCGCACTTCGTAATTGCCGGGCGGCAGGAACGGAGCGGAATAGATTCCGGCTTCGTTGCTTTCGATCTTGCGCTCGATGGCGGTGTCGGTGTTACGGATGGTCACGGACGCCCCCGGCACGAAGGCGCCGGAGGGGTCGGTCAGAGTGCCGGTGATGGTGGCGGAACCGGCGAGTTGAGGAAAGGCCGGACCTGCGAAGACGGCCAGCAGGGCCAGCAGGGAAAGAACGATCAAGCTTGTTTGGCGCATCGATGTCTCCTCTCATTCAAGCGAGTCAAGAACCTGCTGCAACCGGCACCGCGGAGGCCCCAAGGGCGTGCCGGATGTCGGATTCGAAAGATCCCTATTTTCGTAAATGGTAACAGAAGTCCACTGCGGGAGCAAGAGCAATCCAGCACCGGGCTGGGGCCCGGAGGGCGTCCCCTAAAACTCTGAGGAGCGGTACGGCTATACGGTTCAGGACAATCGCGCGGCGGTTGGCCCGCCTGCCCCAAGTGCCGCGTCTCGTTCGCCGCGTCCCGTTCGAAAGCTCAGAAGGTAATGCGGCCGCTGACCTGCATGCGCTTGGCCTGGGTGCCATCCGGGAAGCCGTTATCGCCGCTCGGAATGTAAAGAAGCTGCGGCGTGGCGGTGAGGACCCCGCCGGCTTCGCTGTAAGCCTCGGTGTTCTTATATGAAGTAGCCGACCACGAACCGGAGATGTTGAACATCTCAAAGGTGAGGTAGAGCTTGCGGTTGGGGTTATCTCCCAACGGAATGACCTTGCTGAGGCGAGCGTCCGAATTGTAATGCGGCGGCAGGTAGTAGTAGTTGTACGGAAGGAACGGCACGCGGGTGCTGAGCCCCGAGCCATTGAGCGTTTTGGTACTGAACATGCCGGAAACGGGCGTGCCCGAAATGGTGACAGTTTCGTTGCCGTCAACCAGGCCGCTCGCCATGGTGGTAATGGACGAAAGCTGCCAGTTGTTCACGAAGTACTTAAAGAAAGCGCCCGATTGGTGCGTAAACACCGGCTGCCAGACCCAGGAGATGACCGCGCGATGCCGCTGGTCCTCCGTGCCGCTGCCCTTGTCGGCTTTGTAGTTCCCATTCGTGAGCCAGTAGGTGTTGCTGTTCTGGAACAGGTTGTCGGTGCTCTCGCTGTAGCTTTGGCCGTCGTCGATTTCATGCGACCACGTGTAGGAAAACTGCCCTTGCAAGCCGTGCTTGAACCGCTTATTCACCTGCACGGCCAGGCCGTCGTAGTAGCTGTTGACGCCGTTCTCGTCGTAATAGACGGCGCCGTAGCGTGTATCCGGGCGGGCGCCGATAGCGACCGGAGTGGTGTAAGAGCCCACCTGCTGGCCGCTCGAGTTGTCGATGATGTACGTGAAGTTGGTGCTGTTCTGGGGGAAATTCAGATCGCGGACGCCGATCAATTGCAATCCGCGGCTCCACAGATAAGAAACCGTCACCGCTACGTCGCTCGAGATCTGACGCTGGATTCCGATGTTACCCTGCTCCGAGTAGGGCGTCTTGATGTTGGGAGCGTACTCCTGCAAGCTGACGCCCGAGGCCACCGTAGCCGCCGACGGTACGGAGCTCAGAGTGTTGGGGAAAACGGGACCGGCGGCGTATTGCGACGGGATATTGCCCGGAAACCCCGTCAGGGTGACGGCGGACTGGTAAATCCCGTTGCCGGTGGTGAACAGGTCGTCGATGGTGCCGCTCTGGAAGCGCGAATGGAACATCCCGTAGCCGGCCTGGATAACCGTCTTGTCATTCAGGCGGTAAGAAAGTCCCAGGCGCGGCGCGAAGTTCTTGTGCGAGGAATTCAGGTGGCAGGTTTCGGGATAGTCCTGGTTGCAAACCTTGGGCTGCGGCAGTTGCGCCAATTCGTAACGCACGCCGTAGTTCAGGTTCAACCTGGGCGAGACGCGCCACTGGTCCTCGGCGTAGAACCCGTAGTCGTTGATCCGGGTGTCGAGCGCCGGATTGCCAAATTCCTGGGAATAGCTTGACCAGTACTTCGTGCCCGACGGATTGGAATAATCCAGCGCGAATTCGTTGACCGTCTGATAGGTGTACGATCCGAAAGCGCCCGAAATATAATAGACATAATCCTCGGTGGTGGCAATGTCGGTGCCGAACTTGAGGGTATGAGTGCCCTTTGTCCAGGTAACGTTGTCCTGAAACTGGAAACGGCTTTCGCTGGGCTCGACGCGCGGCAGATAGGCTGCCGGCCCCAGTTGCGTGCCGTTGGCCGCAACCTGGAGGTAGCCCAGGCCCGAACCCAGCTCCGCCTGGTCGAACGAGTCGGCCTGGCGGTCGGATGCAAAACCGAAGTGGAACTCGTTTACGAGAGTCGAAGTGGGGACCCACGTCCAGGCCACCCTTCCATTGCGCACCGTCACGTAGTCGTCGCCATTGCCGGTGATCGCCGAACCGCTGGTGGACGAAACGCCGGTCTGGATGCCGTTGGGCGAAATATCATGCAGGAAATTGAAGGTGGCACTCAGGGTATGGCGGTCGGTCAGATGGTAATCCAGCCGGCCGAGATAAAGCTCCTGGTCGAGGGTTCGTGGAATCACACCGAAGAACCGCGGGATCAAGGCATTGATGGCGTTGCACTGGGCGGGGGTGGCCGCGGGCGCAAAGCTGGTGCCGCTGCCGCTCGAAACCCCGCACAGGAGCCATGACTCGGTAGTCCCGTTGACCGCCGTGGTGTTGAGGCTGCTGGTCATGGGAAAGTCGCGGCGCGTCACCTCGGTGCTGAGGAAGAAGAACAGCTTGTCCTTCTTGAGGGGTCCGCCAACCGTTCCACCGGCCTGGTTGCGCTTCTCGGAAGCCACCACCGCGGAGAAGGGATCCTGGCCGTCAAACCCCGTGCTGCGGTAGTACCAGAAGGCCGTACCGTGAAAATTGTTGGAGCCATTGCGGGTGACGGTGTTGACCACCCCGCCCATGGCCCGCCCATACTCGGCCGAGTAATTGGAAGACACCACTTGGAATTCCTGCACCGCGTCCTGCGAAATCTGCGATGCGATACGAGTGCGGCCGGCGTTTTCGTTGTAGAACTGTTCGGTGGTATCGGTGCCGTCCACCAGGAACGAATTTTGTCCCGCGACGCCGCGGAAGCTCAGCAAGCCATAATACCCGTCATTGATCACGCCGGGCGTGAGCAGGACGAAGGAATCCACGCGGCGCCCGTTGATGGGCAAATCCTGAATGGCTCTCTCATTCACCACGCCCGAAACGTCCGACTTGGTGTCTTCCACCAGGGGCGCCACCGACGTGACCTCCACCTGGGTGGCCGATGTAGCGACAACCAATGCCACCTTCAGGTCCATATTCTGGCCGACTGGCAGGATCAGGTCGGTGGCCTCATAAGGGGCAAAACCCGTAGCGGTGACGGCGACCTTATAGCCGGCTCCAGGCACCAGACCGGGCGCCGCGAAAATCCCGGCATCATTACTTTCGAGGGTGCGGATGGTGCCTTTCCCCTCGCTCGAAATGACGACCTTCGCACCGGGCACGACCGCGCCCGATGGATCCCGGACGACACCGGAAATCCCCGCTTCCCCGCCGGCTTGTGCAAAAACGGGGATGGCCACAAACACCAACAACACTAGCAGCACGGTGAACTTTAGACGCATTTCGAACCTCCAAAAGCGGATAAAAATAGGGTAACAGATCTCAATGACGGTATAAATACAAATCGTTTCCGGAGAGGTTAATTCCGCTCCCGGAGTCCCGGTATACTGAAGCGTGCAACCGGCAATGGGCACCTTGCGGGAGAGGCTGGCCGCAGTACGGGAGCGCATGGCGCGGGCGGCGGAGCGTGCGCGGCGCGATCCGGCGGAGATCACCCTGCTGGCGGTGACTAAGATGTTTCCGGCGAAGGTGATACGCGAAGGCTACGAACTGGGGCTGCGGGAGTTCGGCGAGAACTACGTTCAGGAGTTCGAGCGCAAGGCGCCGGAGGTTGCGGATTTAACAGAAGCGCGCTTTCACCTGATTGGGCATTTGCAGTCCAACAAGTCTAACAAGGCCGCGGAGTTGTTCCAGGTGATCCAGACGGTGGATTCGCCCAAGCTGGCGCGGCGTTTGAACGACACGGGGCGCGCGCTGGAGGTCATGCTGGAAGTAAAAGTTTCGGAAGAAGAATCCAAGAGCGGGGCGGACCCGGCGGCGCTGGGGGAGCTGATCGAAGCCGTGCGCGGGTGCGGGAACCTGCGATTGCTCGGCTTGATGACTATGCCGCCGTGGACGGAAGACCCGGAAGCGTCCCGGCCTTACTTCCAGCGGCTGCGGGAACTGGCGGAGCGGCATGGGCTGCGGCGGCTTTCGATGGGGATGTCACACGATCTGGAGGCGGCCATCGAAGAAGGCGCTACGTGCGTGCGGGTGGGGACGGCGCTGTTCGGGGAACGGAAGGCGTGACGGTCGGGTTTTATGCTCCGATGCCACCGGCGCGGACGGGCGTGGCGGATTATGCGGCGGCGCTCGTGGCCGAGTTGCGGCGGCACGGGCGCGTGAAGATGGCGCCGGGGGTGCCCCCTGGGCCCTGCGACGCGGCGCTCTACCACCTGGGCAATAACGGGCTGCACGCGGAGATCTACCGGCGCGCATTGGAGCGGCCCGGTGTGGTGACGCTGCACGATGCCGTGTTGCACCATTTTCTGCTGGGACAATTGGACGAACCAACCTATATAGAGGAGTTCGTTTACAACTACGGCGAGTGGAACCGCGGGCTGGCGCGGGAGTTGTGGCGCGGGCGCGCGGCGTCGGCGACGGACAGCCGGTACTTCCGGTACGCGTTGTTACGGCGGGTGGCGGAGCGGGCACGCGCGGTGGTGGTGCATAATCCGGCGGCGGCGCGGGCGGTGAAGGAACACGCGCCGGAAGCGCGGGTGGTGGAGATACCCCATCTCTTTCAAGCGCCGGTGCCGGCTGGGGAAGAGCAGGTTGCGCGGTACCGGCGGCGGCTGGGCGTCGAACCGGGGACCTTCCTGTTCGGGGTGTTCGGATATCTGCGGGAATCCAAGCGGCTGCCCGCGGTGCTGGAAGCGTTCGCGGACCTGCATCGAGGGAACCCGCGGACGGCGCTGCTGGTGGCGGGACAATTCGTCTCGACGGACCTGGAACGGGCGGTCGAACCACTCATGAGCGCGGCCGGCGTGGTCCGGTTGGGATATCTCGAAAAGCGCGAGTTCTGGCTGGCGGCTGCGGCGGTGGATGCGTGCATCAACTTGCGCTATCCGGGGGCGGGGGAGACCTCGGGGATCACCATCCGGCTGATGGGCATCGGCAAGCCGGTCATGGTGACGGACGCGTCGGAATGTGCGCGGTTTCCCGAGGACGCCTGCCTGCGTATCGCGCCCGGCGTGGCGGAGCGGGAGTCCTTGCGCCAACATATGATTTTGCTAACATCTATGTCTGAGGTGGGCGCCGCCATCGGCCAACGGGGAGCCAGGCATGTTGGGGTGCACCATCGGGTGGAGCTAATCGGGAAACAGTATTGGGATTTGTTGTGCGAGTGCTGCACATGTGGGCCAGCTTGGTAAGCTGCGGGCCGATTGGTAATCGGCCCTTCGGAACGGCGGCGGTTACCAACCGCCGCGCAGGATGGCATCCTGCCCCACATCTGCTGATTTTCTGCCTGGCTTGCGTGGCCTTGGCCTGGGCGCAGAAGCCTGCGGTCAGGCAACTGCACGTGCCGGTGCCGATGCGCGACGGAGTGCACCTGTCGGCCAACGTTTTTCTGCCCTCCGAGCATGCCCGAGTGCCTACGATTCTGGTGCGCACGCCGTACGGGAAGGGCGCCGATATCACGTCGAATTACCAGGCCTTCGTGGACCATGGCTACGCGGTGATGGTGGAGGACGTGCGCGGGCGCTACGAATCGGAGGGATCGTTCCAGCCGCTCGAACAGGAGCCGGCGGACGGCGATGACACGTTGAACTGGATCGCGCGGCAGCCGTGGTCGGACGGCAAGATCGGCATGATGGGCGGGTCGTACCTGGGGATCGTGCAGTGGAAAGTAGCGGTGCTCGAAAATCCGCACCTTAAGGCCATCTTCCCGGTGGTTTCGGGGTACGACGACTACCGCGACCGGTTCTACTCGACGGGCGGCGCCATGAAGCTGGGAAACCGGCTGGAGTGGATGTCGGAGAACCTGAAGGTGCCGGGTTATCACCCGGATTTCAGCAAGTTTGTGCTGCACCTGCCGCTGCGCACGGCGGACGTGGCGGCCACCGGCAGGGTGTCGGAGATGTACCGGGAGGCGATGGACCATCCGGCATTCGATTCGTTTTGGCGCGCGATCAGCACCAAAGAGCAGATTCAGAAAATCCGCATCCCCGTATTTTCGGTGGGGGGGTGGTACGACAACTTCGCCCAGAGCGATCTGGAGGCATACGCGGCGCTGCACAAGACCAAGGGGCTGAACCGGATTGTGGTAGGGCCATGGCCGCACAACATGTCGTATCAGTTTGCGGGCGTGGATTTCGGACCTCAGGCCTCGGTGCCGATGCGCTCGCTGCAACTGGAGTGGTTCGACCAGTGGCTGATGGGGAAGGACACGCCGCTGGTTTCCAAGCCGCCGGCGCAGATCTTCGTGATGGGCGCCAACCGATGGCGCGAGGAGCGCGAGTGGCCGCCCGAGGAGGCGCGCGCGCGGAACCTCTACCTGGACGGCAGCGGCCGCGCCAACACGCTGGAGGGCGACGGCGCCCTGAGCGACAGGCCGGCACGGCATGGCTCCCGGGACCACTATGTGTTCGATCCGCGCGACCCGGCGCCGACGCGCGGCGGCGCGGTGTGCTGCAATCCGCGGGTGTTGCCGTGGGGGCCCATGGACCAGCGCCCGGTGGAGCGGCGGGCGGATGTGCTGGTATACACCAGCAGGCCGCTGAAGAGAGACGTGGAAGCCATCGGGCCGGTCAAGGTGGTGCTCTACGTCTCGACCAGCGCGAAGGATACGGACTTCACGGCGAAGCTGGTGGACGTGTTTCCGAACGGCTACGCGCGCAACCTGACGGACGGGATTTTGCGGCTGCGGTACCGCAACTCCCTGGAGAGGCCGGAGCTGGCGCAAGTCGGCGAAATCTACATGGTGGCGGTGGACGCGGGCGTGACCAGCAACGTGTTTTTGAAGGGCCATCGAATCCGCGTGGAGATTTCGAGCGGCAACTTTCCGCGGTTCGACCGCAACCCCGACACGGGCGCGCCGATTGCCGATGAGACACGGCTCATCAAGGCCAGCCAGACGGTGTATCACGATCGCGCACACCCCTCGCGCGTGGTGTTGATGGTCATGCCGGAAAAGGGGTAGGCCCCGCTCGCTGTTAACCAAAGACAGTAGAGAAGAACCTGGGAAACCTTCCGATATAGGAAGAAACGATGTCACCGGAGCTCAGTGCGCACGTGCCAACCGACATAGGTCTGCTCGGTCACTGCCAGCGAGTCGCGGCGGTGGCACAGTGCATCGCCCACCAGTTGTTTCTGGCGGCTCCGGTGAAGATGAGTGTCGAGTCGGCGGCGCTGTTGCACCATTCGCCGGTTGAAGCTCTTCCCGACGTAGCGGACGAGGAGTCGCTGGTCCCCGCATTGCTGCGCACGTTTAATCACGCGGCAGATGCCCCGAAACATCTCCGGCAGTTGGCCGAGATCATCCATATCGCGAATCGCTTTGACGAGCTTTACGAGCTCCGCCCCACCCAGCCGCGTTCGACGGCGGAAATCGTCGTCGAGCTGCGCCGCTTGGCGCAAGAGAATTCGTGGAGCATGGGCCCCGTGAGGGCGCTCGAGAACGTGGCGCGGGAAACGGAAGTCAAGGCTTTCGCCAAGTCACCGCTGCCGGTCTTTCCGCAGGCTGCCTTTCGCATTCTGCAACTTCTGGACCAGGCGGAATCCACCGCCGGGCAGATCGAAAGAATCGCAGCGGCCGATCCAGTGATCGCCGGGAACCTGGTGCGGGTTGCCAACTCGCCATTATTCATGGGGTACCCGGAGGTAGCCACGATTCGCAGCGCGGTCATGCGCATGGGCTACCTGACTACTCGCAAGATCATTCTGGCCACGCTCTTCCGGCCGTTTTTCATGCGGCCATCCATGCAGCCGCTGCTGCAGCATGCCCTGGAAGCGGCGGAACTGGCGCACCACCTTGCGGCCCGGGCGCAGGCGATCGACCAGGAGGAGGCTTTTCTGTGCGGGCTGCTGCACGACGTCGGAAAGCTGCTGATCGACCAGTTCAATCTATTCGATTCCGCCAGGGTGCGGGGGCTGCTCGATCATGGATGCCCGCCAGTGTTTGCCGAGAACCTCCTCATCGGGTGCGACCATGGAAAGGCCGGCGGGGACATTACCGCGCACTGGAGATTGCCCGCCAGGCATGTGACTGCCATCCGTTACCATCATCAGCCGGAAGGAAGCGCTTCTCCTCTGGCGCACCTGCTCTACTTGGTCGAGTGGCGCCTGGGCCACCTGGAAGACACGCCGTCCGCGGACCGGGTCAATCTGTGCATGGGCAGCACCGGCATCACCGACCAAAGTCTCGAAGGCTGGCACAGCGATCGGTCGCCGGTGGCGCTGATCGCCTGAGGGTCAGTTGCCGCTGGCAGCAACGTGGGGTTCTGCGGTCTTTACATCCGGCAAACCGTCCGGCTACCATTTGAAGCATGTTCTTAAAGTCCGTTATCCGCGCCTCGGTCCTGGCGGCTGTCATCCTGCTGTTCGCGCCGCGCCCGGCCGCGGCTCAAACCGTTCCCACGCCGGAATCGGTGCTCGGCCATAAGCCCGGCGATGATTTCTACCTTGCCAGCTACGACGACTCGCGGGAGTATTTCCACCGTCTGGCCGCGAGTTCCAACCGGATCAAGATCATTTCCGTGGGCAAGACAACACGCGGCCTGGAGTGGGAGATCGCGCTGATCTCTTCGCCCCGGAACCTGGCCCAGTTGGACCAGTACAAGTCCATCTCCCAGCGGCTGGCCCAGGCTCGCGGACTGACCGACGAAGCCGCCCATGCGCTGGCCCGTCAAGCGAAGGCCATCGTGCACATCGATGGCGGCATGCACTCGAGCGAAGTGGCCGGCGCGCAGCAGTCCATTCTGCTGGCTTACAAACTGGTGGCCACCGAGGGCGATCCGGAGATCGACGCCATCCTGGACAACGTGATCGTCATGTTATGGCCGACGCTCAACCCGGACGGCCAGAATGAGATAGTCGCCTGGTACCGGAAGAACCTGGGCACGCCCTATGAGGTGAGCCCCTTGCCGGATCTGTTTCAAGAGTATGTGGGCCACGACAACAACCGGGACGGCTACATGAACAACATGCTCGAATCGCGAGAAGTTACCCGCGCGGAGCTGGAGTGGGCCCCGGTGGTCTTTTACTGCCATCATCAGACCGCGCCGTTCCCCGCGCGGATTTTCATCCCGCCTTTCACCGAGCCGATCTCCTCCAATATTCATCCTCTGATGATGCGCTGGCTAAATGTGCTGGGCATCAACATGGGCGCGTATCTGGACGAGCACCAGATGCCCGGCGCGGTCCACCGGGTGGGTTTCGACAACTGGTATCCGGGGTTCCAGGACTTCACCGGCATTTTCCGGAATAGCATCTCTTTCTTCACGGAAACCGCCTTGTATCGCTATGCGACACCGCACTTCTACACGGTCGAGGACTTTCCGAGGGATCGCCAGCCCTTGCGCTCGGAGGTGTTCTACAACAGCCCCTGGAAAGGCGGCTGGTGGCGCCTGGGGGATGCCGTGCGCTATATGCTGGGCGGCTCGATGGCGGTACTGGACACAGCGGCGAAATACCGCGAAGTGCTGCTCTATAACCGGTTCCAGGCCGGCCGCGATAACATCGAGCGATTCCGCAACGAGCCGCCATTTGCCTACGTGATCCCGCGGGAGCAGCGCGACCTGCCCACGGCCGCCATCCTGGTGGAAAAGCTGCTCATCAACGGCATCGAGGTGCACAAGGCCGCGCAGCCATTCGCAGCCAATGGCCGCGAGTACCGGAACGCGTGGGTGGTTCTGATGGACCAGCCATTCGCTCCGTTGGTGAAAGAACTGTTCGAGCCGCAGCATTACCCGGATTTGCGCGAGTCCCCCAATGGGCCGCCCATCCGGCCCTACGATGTGGCGGGCTGGACCCTCCCCATGCAGATGGGGGTGGAAGTGGCGGCCGTGCTGAAGCCAGTGACCCCGGAACAGCGCGCCGGCCTTGAACCGATCAAGGAAGTGACGCCTCCCGAAGGCGGCGTTCAGGGAACCGGCGCGGCCTACGTAATCGGCCATCGCACCAACGCCAGTTTCAAGGCCCTCAACGAGGCCCTCTTGGCCGGCGCACAGGCCGGTTTTGCCAAGAGCGACGGGGAAGCGGGCGCCATGGTGGTCTCCGGTATCGATCGGGAGCGCCTGGCGGACATCGCGCGCAAGTATTCCGTGAACGCCGTGGCCGCCGCCAAACCACCCCAGGACGCAGTCTCCACCAAAAAGCCGCGCGTCGGCCTGTACCGCTCCTGGGTTCCGGACATCGACGAGGGTTGGACCCGATGGATTCTCGAGGATTATGGTTTCGCGCCCATTACACTGCGCAATGGCGACATTCAGGCCGGGCACTTGCGGGAGCGGCTGGATGCGATCATCATCCCGGATGCCATGCCGCGGTCGATCATGGACGGTTATGCGCCGGGTTCGATTCCCGGAGAGTACGCCGGCGGCGTGGGCGCGGCGGGCGTGGACGCCTTGCGCTCTTTCGTGGATGGAGGAGGCACTCTGATCGCATTCAACAATGCCTCGCTGATGGCCATCGATGAGCTGCATTTGCCGGTCGCGAATATTCTGAGCGGCCTCGGTAACGACCAGTTTTACTGCTCGGGATCGCTTCTTCGAGTAGAGCTGCGCGACCTGGCGCATCCGGCGCTTTGGGGAATGCCGCGCGAGCCGATTGTGATGTTCGAGCGGGGACCGGCGTTCGAGCAGAAGAGCGGTTTTCGGGGCGCGGTTCTGGCAACTTATCCCAGGGAACGGAATCCGCTGGAGAGCGGTTACCTGCTGCACCCCGAACGCATTCAGGGAAAAGCCGCCGCGCTCGAAGTCTTCCAAGGCGATGGGCGAATCTATCTGTTTGGCTTCAAGCCGCAGTGGCGCGGGCAATCGCACGGCGCCTACAAGCTGGTATTTAACGCCATCTACGATTCTCCAAGCATGGCCAAGCCCAGCGCCTTTCAGCGACCGGCGGAGCAGGCGAATCCGCAGATGGAAAGCTGGAGCGGAGTGGTGGGCAAGGTGCACGCCGACATGGCCGCGCTGCTCCGCCAGAATCGGGCGTTCTTTGCCGCCCGCGGGCCGGCCGCAGTGGAAGAGCGGAGCAAGCTGGTGGCGGCCATCGACCAGTTTGAGAAGGAACGGATTTCCGAGGTCGAAGACGCCGCGGCTGGTTTAGACGAAGCCGGCAAGAGGAGAGCGAGCGATTATGTCCGGCAGTTGCGGAAGATGGCAACCGACTTGAGGACCAGGGAATTCGAGGCTGCCGCGGATGCCGGCGTGCTGGCGGAGCGGTACCGGCTGGCGGCGCTCGAGCAAGAGATCGCAGCGGGACCATCGAGGCCGTAGTTACTAACCCACTTACCCACGGCGAGTCACTTAGGCGTATAATCAGTTGTTTATGCCTGCACATCTGGATTCCGAGACTCTTCAAGCGGCGCTGGTGGGCTATCAGCACCAGCTTGACCAAATTAATGCGAAGATGGCCGAGCTTCGTGGCAAGCTGAAAGGCGAGGCGCCCGCCAGCGCCGCACCTGCCGAGGCAGCGCCGGCTGCTCGCGGTGGTAAGCGCCCGTTGAGCGCGGCCGCAAGAAGGCGGATTGCGCGAGCGCAGCGGAAGCGGTGGGCCGAATACCACAAGGCCAAAGAGGCGCCCGCGAAGAAACGGAACATGAGTCCCGCCGCCCGCGAGCGCATTGCCGAAGCTACGAGAAAGCGGTGGGCTGAGTTCAGGGCGAAGAAGGCGGCGGCTGAGAAAGCCGCGGCCAAACCAGCCAAGAAAGCCGTGGCTAAGAAGCCCGCAGTGAAGAAGCCCGCGCCCAGCCAGGCGCCGGCTTCGTAATATCCGGCCAACTGATAGGTCAACGGGTTGCAGGTGGTGAAGTGTGGCTCAACCCCGGCGCTGGTGGTGAAACCAGATCCGCGCGCGGCACGTTGAGGTATCCTGGGTCTATATGCGTCGAATCTCGTGGCTTACATTGGTCGCCGTGGCGGCGGTGTACGGGCAGAACATAAAGACCGGGCCAGCCGTGGGCAGCGCGCTGCCCGATTTCTCGGCGCCGGACCAGTCGGGCCGGACCCAGACACTGAAGTCCATCATGGGACCCAAGGGCGCCATGCTGGTGTTCTACCGTTCCGCGGACTGGTGACCGTACTGCAAGATCCAGCTCGTGGAGCTGGAACAGAACCTGGACCGCATACGGAAGCAGGGCCTTGGCCTCGCGGCCATCAGTTACGACTCGGTAGAGATATTGAAGAACTTCGCCGACCGCAGGCACATTACCTTTCCATTGCTCTCCGATCCGGATTCGAAAATCATTCGCGCCTTCGGTATTTTGAACGAGACGGTGAAGCCGGGGACGCCGCAATTTGGCATTCCGAACCCCGGAACGTTCGTAGTGAATGCCAAGGGGACGGTGGTCGCCAAATATTTCGTGGATACCATTCGCGAGCGCGTATCGGCTTCCGACATCCTGGTGCAGCAGTTTGGCGCCGTGGCGGATGCGGCCAGCGCCTCCGCGGCGACCGACCACCTTCGCCTGACTACCGCGGCCAGCACGGCCGTGGCGCGGCCGGGACATCATATCGTGCTCAGCCTGGAGCTGGATCTCAAGCCCAAGATGCACGTCTACGCTCCCGGCGTCACGGATTACCTTCCGATCGACTGGAAGCTGGAAGAAAGCCCGGCGGCGAAGGCGCAGCCGTTCGAGTACCCAGCCGCGCGGAAGTTGCACCTGAAGGCGATCGACGAGACGGTGCCGGTATATCAAGGGCGCGTGCGAATCACGCGGGAAATCATCTTCGGGCAGGAAGACGCGGTGAAGCCGCTGCTGACTCCCGCGGGCGAGCTGATTCTGAAGGGATCATTAAGGTACCAGGCCTGCGATGACCGGAAATGCTACCTGCCGGAGACGGTTCCGGTGGAGTGGCGCTTCCATTTCGAGGGTCTGGATCGCGAGCGGGCCCCGCTGAGCCTGCAGCGCAAGGCCCCATAGGTCCCGAAAACTAGCCCCCAAAAAATTAATGGCCCCGAGCTGGGTATCTCGGGGCCTGCACTCAGAGAGTTGGCGGTGGGAGGGGACTCACCGCCAGGGATGCTGTCTGTGTTGTTTTAATACTAGCAATTTCAGATCTGCTTGTCCAGTGTTTTCTCAAAGTTTTTTTGCGGGGGCATCCGGCTACCCCTCTTTGTGGGGGATCTAACGTAGTACTTATAGGTCATCCGTGCTCGCCATGTCGCGGGATAAAGTAAAAGGCCCCGAGCTGGGTATCTCGGGGCCTGCACTCAGAGGGGTTGGCGGTGGGAGGGGACTCACCGCCAGGGATGCTGTCTGTGTTGTTTTAATAGTAGCAGTTTAAGGCCTTGTTGTCCAGTTTTTTTTGGAGATTTTTTGGCGCTCGGTTTGTGCCGTGCATACCGCGAACTACGGCCCGAGGGCCGCCTCCCTTGGAGTTCCGGTTAGCGGCTCCGGACTAACCAAAGACATCTTGAGCGCACTGCCGGTCCAGTGTAATTTTGCGGAAGGAAGGTGGTGCGTAGTGACCGAGACTCGCGAGGAACAGACCGTCGGCAACGAACAGCGCGAGAGGCGCGTGAAACGGCGCTTCGAGATCACTGAAGAAGTGCGCTACAAAATGCTCTACGGCCAACGCATCGCCGAGACCGGCTCGGGGAAGACTCTGAACATTTCGAGCGGCGGAGTGTGGTTCACCACCGAGAACATACTTATGGTTGGCATGCCGATCGAATTGTCGATGAGCTGGCCGGTTCTGCTGAACGACTCCTGCCCCATGAAGCTCATGATCTACGGCTGTGTCATACGGAGCAATGAAAAGGGCGCGGTTGTGGCGATCGAGCGGTACGAATTCCGCACGCAGGGTTCCCGGACGCTCAACCAACCGGTGATACCGGCGCCCGTGGAGATCCGTCTGCGAGGCTAGATCCTCGTTCCCCGGGCGCTACAAAGCCCGCAGCAGGCGCGCCGGCAGCGTCACCAGCGCCCACACCAGCGAGAGCGCGCCACCGACGGCAATGCCCACCAGGCGGAATGGCAGCAGCAGCAGCCAAACCAGGGGGTAGAGCGCCAGCGCCATCAGAGCCAGGGGCCAGCACAGCACCAGTAGAATGCACCACAGGAGAAACTTCACCACGGCAAGCCTCCGCTTCCATCGTCATGATACGCACGCAGCCAGATAATTGTTCGAGTCTGCTAGGATGAAAATTCTCATCCGATGTTGCGCTTTGAGACGGCCGGAGAGTCCCATGGCGAGTGCCTCGTGGCGACGCTCGCAGGGCTTCCCGCCGGCATACCCATATCGTTGAAGGCCGTCAACCACGAGCTGTGGCGCCGCCAGCAGGGCTACGGGCGCGGCGGGCGCATGAAGATCGAGGAGGACCGCGCCCAGATCGTGGCGGGCGTCCGCCATTCCCGCACCATCGGCTCTCCGGTGGCCATCCTGATCGGCAATCGGGACTGGCAGAACTGGAGCGAGGCGCTTCCGGTGGAAGACACCGAGGGCGCCGTGAACAACCGCAAGCCGGTGACGCGGCCGCGGCCCGGCCACGCCGACCTGGCGGGCGCCATCAAGTACGATTTTGACGACGCGCGCTACGTTCTGGAGCGCGCCAGCGCGCGCGAAACGGCGGCGCGCGTGGCCGTGGGCGCGCTGGCCAAGGCACTGCTGGGGGAATTCGGCATCCAGGTGTTGAGCCACGTGATCGCCGTGGGCCCGGTGCGGCTCGAGAGGGCCGTCACGTGGGAGGAGATTGAGGCTCTCAGCCGCCAGCCGGAAGTGTTGCTGGGCTGCGTGGACGCGGAAACCGAAGTCCGTATGAAAGAAGTGGTCGACGAAGCGTACCGCACCGGCGATACCGTGGGCGGCGTTTTCGAGGTGGTGGCGCGCGGCGTCCCCGCGGGGCTGGGATCGCATGTGACGTGGGATTCGCGTCTGGATGGCCGCCTGGCGCAGGCCATCGTCTCGATGCAAGCGGTGAAGGGAGTTGAAATCGGCTTCGCGGCGGAGGGCGCGGCGAGCTTTGGATCGAAGGTGCAGGACACCATCCACTACGATCGCGAGGAGCGCCGCTTTACGCGCGGCGCCAATCGCGCTGGAGGCCTCGAAGGCGGCATCACGAACGGCCAGGACGTGCTGGTGCGCGGGTTGCTCAAGCCCATTTCCACGCTGCGGCGGCCGCTCGAGTCCGTCGACCTGGCCACGCGCCAACCGGCCCTGGCGGCCTACGAGCGCTCCGACGTGTGCGTGGCGCCGGCCGCGGGCGTCATCGGGGAAGCCATGGTGGCGATAGTGCTGGCGCAGGCGTTCCTCGAAAAGTTCGGCGGCGACTCGCTGGGTGAAACACGACGGAATTTCGAAGGCTACCTCGAACAGGTGAGGAGTTTCTGAATCTTATGGTTTATCCAATTGTGAAGTTCGGCAATCCGGTGCTGGAGCGCGAGGCCGAGGACGTCACCGAATTCGATACCCCGGAGCTGCACAAATTCCTGGAGGACATGTTCGAATCCATGTACGCCGCCAAAGGGGTGGGATTGGCCGCGCCGCAGATCGGCTTCTCGAAGAAGATTTCCGTTATCGATGTCTCCAATGGCGAGAATCCGGCTGACAAACTGGTTTTGATCAATCCCAAGATCGTTCACATCGAAGGAAAACAGGAGGGCGAAGAGGGCTGCCTTAGCATCCCGGGATTTCGCGAGCAGGTGCGGCGGGCGAAGCGCGTCACGGTGCGCGCGCGGGACGCCCGCGGCGAGGAGTTCGAAAAGACCGGCGAAGACGTACTGGCGCGCGCGTTCCTGCACGAAACCGACCACCTCAACGGCCGCCTCTACATCACCCACATCAGCGCGCTGAAGCGCGACCTGATGAAGCGCAAGATCAAGAAACTCCAACGCGCCGGGGAGTGGGGCTGAGACGCGGAATGCGCCTGGTTTTTTTGGGAACTCCGGCCTTCGCGGTCCCCACGCTTGAGCGCGTGGTGGAGGCCGGGCACCAGGTGCTGGCGGTGGTGACGCAGCCCGACCGGCCGAGCGGCCGCGGGCAGCACCCCTCGCCGCCGCCGGTGAAAGAAGCCGCCGCGCGGATGGGCCTCGCGGTCCGCCAGCCGGAGCGCGTGCGGCTGCCGGAAGCCGTCGAATTCCTGCGCGCTCTCGGGGCGGAGGCCATGGTAGTGGTGGGTTACGGCCAGATCATTCCTCAGAGCGTGATCGACCTGGCGCCGCTCGGAATCATCAACGTCCACGCGTCGCTGTTGCCCAAATACCGTGGGGCGGGGCCGGTTCAGTGGGCCATCCTCAACGGCGAGACGCGCACCGGCGTCACCACTATGCGGATCGACGCTGGCCTCGACACCGGCGACATGCTCATGAAGACCTGGACGGAAATCGGGCCGGACGAGAACGCCGTCGAGCTCGGCCAACGCCTGGCCGCGATGGGCGCGGATCTGCTGGTGGAAACGCTTGCCGGTCTGGCGGCGGGAACTATCGTTCCGGAGAAGCAGGACTCTTCGCAGGCCACCTACGCACGGCTGCTGAAGAAGGAAGACGGGATGGTGGACTGGAGCCTGCCGGTGCAGGCGATTCACAATCGCGTGCGCGGTTTGCAGCCTTGGCCCGGCGCATACACTACTTTCCGCGGCCAGACTCTGCATATCTGGAAATCGCGACTGGCCCCCCGGCCCCCGGCCCCCGGCCCCCGGCCCTCGACTTCAGGCCGCATTTCAGCCGTGAAGCCGCTGGTGGTAAGTTGCGGCTCGGGCGCCCTGGAACTTCTTGAGGTGCAGCTCGAGGGCCGCAAACGCATCTCTGCCGCCGATTTCGTCAACGGCCAGCATTTGACCGAAAATGAGGATCTAGGAGGGTTGCGCCTTTGAATCTGCCGCTGGGATACGCTTACGCCGCCACCTACGCCGGCATCCGCCACGTCGAGAAAGACGACCTGGCCCTGATTGTCACGGGCCTCGCCGCCAGCGCCGCCGCCGTATTTACCGAAAATCGCGTCCAGGCCGCTCCGGTGAAGCTTTGCCGGCGTCATTTGAGGCTGTCGCGAGGCCTGGTGGGGGCCATCCTGGTGAACGCCGGCAACGCCAACTGCGCCACGCGCAGCGGCGACGCGGTAGCGCTCGCCACCGCCAAAGCCGCCGCGAAACTTCTGAAGCTGCCGGTCTCGCAGGTGCTGCCGGCCTCCACCGGTGTAATCGGGGTGGATCTCGATCCGCGGAGAATCATCGACGCTCTGCCGAGGCTCGTGAGCAGCCTCGGCACCGATCGCTTCGACGACGCGGCCCGCGCCATCATGACCACCGACTTGGTACCCAAGACCGCATTCGCCGAAACCAGGCTGCGGCGCGGCGTGGTGCGCACCGCGGGCATGACCAAAGGCTCGGGCATGATCCAGCCGCGCATGGCCACCACCCTGGGGTTCGTCATGACCGACGCGGCGATTCCCGCGGCGCAATTGCGCGCCATGCTGAAGCGCGGCGTGGACCGCAGCTACAACCGGCTTTCGGTGGACGGCGACACTTCCACCAACGACACGCTGGTGCTGCTGGCCAACGGCGCTTCCGGAGTGCGCCCGGACGCCCGCGAGCTTCCCCAAGTGGAAGAGGGGATCACGCAAGTGATGGAGTCGCTGGCCCAGGCCATCGCGCGCGACGGCGAGGGCGCGCGCAAGTTCATCACCATTGTGGTTTCCGGAACTTCCAATGACGATGGCGCGGTGCGAATGGCACGCGCGATTGCCAACTCGCCGCTGGTGAAGACGGCGGTGGCGGGTTCCGATCCCAACTGGGGGCGCATCCTCTCCGCCGCGGGCAATGCGGGAGTAGCCTTCGATCCTTCGAAAACGGACATCTACATGCAAGGCGTCATGGTGTGCCGGGGAGGCTTGGCGGCGCCATTTTCCGAACCCGAGCTGAAGCGCAAGCTGGACGGTGCCGAGTGCGAAATCCGTGTGAGGGTCCGCGGCCAGGGCCGGGGCTCGGCGCGCTTCTGGACGTGCGACCTCACCGAGGGCTACATTCAAATCAACGCCAGCTACAGGACTTGAAATGACGCGTCGCGCGCTGCTCCTGGTTCCCTTCGCGGCTCGCCTGCAGGCCGATTCCGCGCAGGAGGTATGGGATCTGCTTGCGTCCATGGCGTCGGCGCTGAGCGCGGGCAATGCCATCGAATTTATGAACGCCTTCGATCCCGCCATGCCGGGATACGAGGCCCTCCGCGCGGACGTCACGGCCCTTGTGAGCGAGGCCGATGTGCAGTCGTCGATCGAGTTGGTGGAGGAAGAGGGGGATGATCGCAGCCGCGCCGTGGAGTTGGATTGGCTGGTTCGTATTGTGGATCGGCAGGATGACGCGGTGGCGGAGCGGCGCCAGGAGCGTGTGAAGTGCCGCGTCGAAAAGTCCGGCAAGAAGTGGCGCATCGCCGGGCTCGAACCGCTCCGCTTCTTCGCGCCAGCGCGCTGGTAGGGGCCGGGCATGCCCGGCCCCTACTGCGTTTGGACTTCGCGCACCAGCGCGAAAGCAGCGTCTTTCTGCTCGATGGGGGCCTGGAATTTCACTGTGGCGCGGGGCGCCAGATTGTCCACCTGGGCGCTCACCGCTCCCAGGTCCGAGCCCGTCTTATCGGTCAGGTTCAGGATAATCTCGGTGGTACGAATCAGGCGGTCGGTGTTGTTCTCGACGGTGCCGGCCACTTTCATGCCGCCCTCACTCTCGACGTGCGCTTCCAACACCTGCACATCCTTGTTGACCTCGATATTAATGGTCTTGTCCACATTCGGCAGGAGCTTCGCCGCCAGTTCGGCGGCAGACGGCTCGGGGGCGGGCCCGGGTCCGTTGGCTTGAAAGAAGTGGCTCAGCCCGAGGGCGACGCCGCCCACCACAATGAGGCACGGCACCGCTATCGCCAGTCCGAGCTTCACCTTCTGGTCGAAAGTGCGATTGCTGAGATAAAGGGGGTCGGGGGGCGCCGGCCTCAGAAGAATCCGGTCCACTAGGCCGCGCAGGGGGCCGAACCATCGCGTGCGCTTGGCCTGCTCCCTGGGAGCGTCCGGCTTCAGGCCGGCGAAGACAATGGAATCAACGAACCGACGCAAGCGCTTGAGCATAACCAGCTACCCACAACCGATGCCATTATACCGTGCACAACCGCAGTGCTGACTTCATTATTCCCGTGGACTCCGGTGAGAGGCGGACCGGCTCATCGCGCGGTTTTGCCAGACTCGGCCAGCAATCCTTCCAAAGTGCGCAAGTTTTCCTGCCGTCCCATGACGATCAGGTAATCGCCGCCCTCGACGGCGGTGTCGGCCGGCGGGTTCAAGAGCATATGACCGTCGCCCTTGCGAATGGCCATGACGATAACGCCGACATCGCGGCGGTACTGCATCTCCTTAATGGTCTTCGAGACCACCTCGCTGGTTTCGGAGACGCGCACTTGTTCGATAGCGATGTCCATGCCGATGTCCTTGGTGGTGAAGTCGAGAAACTGCACCACGTGGGGCCGCAGCAGCGATTGCGCCAGGCGGTGGCCGGCGATGGAGTAGGGAGCGAAGACGGCATCCGCGCCGGCGCGCCGCATCTTTCCTTCGGCGCCTTCTTCAGCCGCGCGGGCCGCCACGTAAATGCGCGGATTGAGGCCTTTGGCCGAAAGCAGGACGAAGAGGTTGTCCGCGTCGGTGGCGAGGGCCGCGACCAGCCCGCGAGCCCGATCGACGCCCACCTGGCGCAGGGTCTCATCGCGGGTGGAATCGGCCGCCAGAGCCAGCATGCCCGCCAGCAGGGCGCGTTCGATGCGTTCCGGGCTGATATCCACCACCACGAACGGGACGCCGGCGTGTTGCAGCTCCGCGGCGGCGCCGCGCCCCACGCGCCCGAAGCCGCAGATGATGTAGTGGTCCTTCAACTTGTCGATCATGCGTTTAGTCCGCCGCTTACCGATGACATGGCCGAATTCCAACTCGATGATGGTTTGGGTCATGGCGCCCAGGGCGATGAAAATCGTGGTGACGCCAAAAAAGATCAGGAAGGAATTGAAGATGCGTCCCGCCTGCGAAAGCGGATGGATCTCGTTATACCCCACCGTGGTCATGGTGATCAAGGTCATGTAGAAGGCGTCGAAAGGGGGGTAGCCGTCGATGAGGGTAAACCCTACCGTTCCGATCAGCAGCGTTGCCGCGATCGCCAGGGTGAGAAAGAGAAAACGGCGCGCCAGCCGGTTCATCGGTCGTCTGGACCAAGTATAGCCGGATGCGAGGCTGATCAGATGGCTGTGGCCGGTCCCAGCGCCACGCCGAGACGGTAACTTTGGCCATGCTGGCGGCAATACCGGATGACGCCGTGGCCCGTGAATCCTTCGCCATCGATTTGGACGAGAGTGCCGACGCTGATTCCGCTCTCCGCCACCACCGAGATCCCCGATGGGGAGACGTCATGGATCGTGCCCGAGACGGCATCGGCGCCTCCGGTCAGGATAGTCACCCGCCCTTGCGAGCGCACTCGCGATTCCTTGCGCTGGTCATGGTCCCGCATTGTAAATCAGATCGGACGTTGCAAGCGAAAACTGTATAGCTGGCCATTGGTCTGATAAACTGAACAAGTAGCGTCGCCGATTGCCACAACATCGAGGGCCGGTAGCTCAGGTGGTAGAGCATGTGCCTTTTAAGCACAGGGTCGCGGGTTCGAGTCCCGCCCGGCTCACCAGATTTATAATCGATAACTTACAAAAAATTGATTTGTGTGTGTAATGGGTGTGTAGTATTGCGCGAAACCGGCAGCGCCTCTTTCCTGCGGGCTAGCCGCCTGGCCCTTCGCGGAACTTGACGAGGGCAGTTTTGTGGATGGCCGCTGGGTTCAAGGGCGCAGCTATGTGTGGATCACCGCTGGGACGAGCTGGGCCCCTTGCGGCTGCCTGCTGCCTACAATCGTGTTGACGCTCGCATCGAGCATAGTATCTTGCGCATCAGGCTGTACCGATACCAATGAAACCCGCGCGAGCCAGTTTCCGCACCGGCGATAGCCGCCGGCCCTTCGCGGACGTGCTGAACGAGGGAACGGAGATGGAGATGCACGCGCACAACAATTCCTGATTCGTCAGTAGAATTTGTGGGTGAGTTCCGGTTCGGGTAGCTTTCCGAGCGTGTGGTAGAGCGCCAGTTAGGGAAACCCTGGGAACCGCTACACCCTTTCCACCCGGTCCATCTCCAGAAACTCGCGGATATGAGGATGCTCCGACTTCTCCAGCTCCCCCACTGGTCCGCAGAAAATCACCCCGCCGTCGTAAAGGAAAACCACGCGGTCCGCCACTTTGTACATCAGGTCCAGATCGTGCGTCACCACCACCGAGGTCAGCTTCAACTGTTTCTTGAGGCGCAGCATCAGGTCGCTCAGGCGGTCGGACATGATGGGGTCCACCATGGTTGTCGGCTCGTCGTAAAGCACGCACTGCGGCTGGGCGGCCAGGGCGCGGGCCATGGCCACCGCGCGCTTGTAGCCGGTCGAGAGATCCGACGGGTAGGCGTCCCTGGCCTCCTCGATGTCCACCATGTGCAGCAACCCGTCCACCACGTCTTCCTTGTTCTGCTCGTCGTAGTCCTCGCGCAACTCCAGCGAAAACAGCACGTTTTCGCCCACCGTCAGCGAATCGAACAGGGCCCCCGACTGGAACACCATGGTCACTTTCTTGCGGATGCGGCGAAGCTCCCCCTCCGAGAAGTCGGTGATGTCCTCGTTCGCTACAATCACCCGGCCGCTGTCGGGCTTCAAAAAGCCCATGATGTGATATAGACAGACCGATTTGCCGACGCCGCTGCGGCCGATAATGGCCACCGTCTCGCCCGGATCTACGCCGAAATTGACATCGACCAAGACCGGTTTGTCGAACGTCTTATAGACGTGCCGGAATTCGATGTAGTGCGGATAAGGGTCACTTTGCGGCATAGGCGGCCCACTCCTCGGGGGTGTTAACATTTTGAAAAGGCGTGACTTCCGGTACGTAGACGACGGCAGCGCGGAGGTCTTCGACAGCCGCTCTTACGGAGCGGACGCCGCGCCCCAAGGCGCCTTCCAGCGCCCGGCGCGAACCCCGGTGATACACCGCGCACAGCGGCTCGGGGCGGCCGGATGGTCCGGCGGGGACCAGGGCGTCGGCCGCCGGGCGCCCCGCGGCGTCTATAAGCAGCCTCGGGAATTCCATGGATTCCACAAGCCGGCCCCCGCGAAACGGCAGCAGGGTCTTGTCGCAGCCCATCCAGAAGCTGCGGCCCCCTGCCAGCACATACCCCGCATGGCTCACAGGGAAATGATAACATTGGGTTTCGTTGGTCCGGGCTGGGAACTGCAGAATTTCGCTCCAGCCTCTGGAAAAAACTGGGGGTGTGGTTTATACTGAGGAGTAAAACATTTTGATAAAGTTATGTTTTAATCTTATGTGGGCCGCCGGGCTGGCCTCCGTCGCCTTGTGGGCCGCCGAACCCGTGAATACGGAAACCGCCGTGACACAGCGCATCACCACCGTGATCCATCCGGACCTGCGCACCGGGAGACTGGTGAGAAGCGTGCTCGTGACTTCCAAACCCGTAGCCGGGCAGAGGGTCGCTGAGGTCCCCGTCGCGCCGCGCGTGGTTTCCCCGGTGGTCGTGTCCGCGGCCCCCAAAGCCCCTCCCGCCACTGGCATCGATGAAGCTGTCCAGCAGATTGCCGAGCAGGTCTCGCTTCCGCCGCAGTTGATTCATTCCGTCATCAAAGTCGAGAGCAATTACAATCCGTTCGCAATTTCGCCTAAAGGCGCGCAGGGGCTGATGCAACTCATTCCCTCCACCGCCCGCCGTTTCGGCGTTTCCAATGTATTCAATCCCGCGCAGAACATTCAGGGCGGCTCGAAGTACTTGAAGTACTTGCTGGATCTGTTTGGAGGGAATTACGCGCTGGCGCTGGCCGCGTACAATGCCGGCGAGGCGGCGGTGGCCACCTATGGCGGCGTGCCGCCCTTCCCCGAGACGAGAAACTACTTGATTCTGGTGGCTCGGCAACTGCAAGAGGCCAAGAAGGCCCAGGCCGCCAGGGAGAAGGTTATAGCGGCCGGGCAAACTACCCGGCCCCAAGCGGAGACCACGCTCGCTCCCGCTGGTCCCAACCACATTCAGGAAGTGGTGGAGGCCGACGGCAGCGTGCGTTACGTTTCCACCCCATGACCCCCGTATGAAGCTGATTGCGGCGCTGGCGATTTCGGTTTCGATTCTGGTTGCCCAAACCGAGCGCCCCGCGCTGCATTCGGTGACGGCCGTTCGCCACTGGTCCCTCAGCGGCGTTACCCGGGTGGCCATCGAGGTCTCCGGCGATTTTCGATTCCGCACCGATCGCCTCCACAATCCCGAGAGAATCTACTTCGACATCCTGGATGCGCACCCGCGCTTGGATTCGCGGCGTTTCTATTCCGAGAGTCTCGACGACAAGCTGGTGACGCGTATTCGCGCGGCGGAGACCGCGCCTGGCATTACTCGCGTGGTGCTCGAGCTCAACGGAGATGTCGAAGCCGTCACTTCGCAGCTTGCCAATCCCAACCGGCTCATCGTCGAGCTGCGCGGCGCGGCGCCGGCTGGCCCGGTGATTCCTCTCTTAACACAGCCTCCCCTTCCGGCGGTAGTCAAGCCGTCCCCGCCCAAGGTGGAACCGCCGGCGCCAATGGTGGAACCATCCCTGCCAAAGGTAGAACTGCCTGCGCCCAAGGTAGAACCCTCCCTGCCGAGGGTGGAATCGCCGGCGCCGAAGGTCGAACCGCCGGCGCCCGTGAAGGCGGTCGTGGCCACCAGGACCGATGTCGCCGAGGCGGCCGATGCGCCACCCGCGCCTGCGTCCTCCGCGGCGTCCCCTGCGCCTCCGGTCTCGCCCCTCGAGATCCCCAAGGCCGCTAAGCACACCAGCACGGGGAAAAACTCCCTGACGCGCGCGCTGGGGCTCAAGGTGGAGCGCATCGTCATCGACGCCGGACACGGTGGCCAGGACCAGGGTACCCAAGGACCCAAGGGTTTGCTGGAAAAGGACCTGGTCCTGGATGTCGCCTTGCGCCTGGGCAAGCTCGTCGAGGAACGCATGGGCGCGGAAGTCATCTACACCCGCAGCGACGACACCTTCGTCCCGCTCAAGCAACGTACCGCGCTGGCCAACGACAAGAAGGCCGACCTGTTTCTTTCCATTCACGCCAACTCTTCGTCCTACCCGCGCATCGCCGGAGTGGAGACCTACTATCTGAATTTCACCGACTCGAAGGAAGCCCTGGACGTGGCCTCGCGCGAAAACGCCAGCTCGGAACAATCCATCTTCGAGTTGCAGGACATCATCCAGAAGATCACCCTGCACGACAAAGCGGAGGAGTCCAGGGAGTTCGCCGGCCGCATTCAGGCGGCGCTCTATGCATTTTCGGCGCGCAACGTTCCGGGGGAAAAGAACCGGGGCGTCAGGAAGGCTCCTTTTGTGGTGCTCATCGGCGCCAGCATGCCCTCCGTGCTGGCGGAGATCGGATTCCTCAGCAACCCGCGTGAGGAGGCCCTGCTGAAGAAGCCGGATTATCGTCAGAAACTGGCCGAAGCCCTGTACCGCGGCGTGACCCGCTACTCCGACGGCCTCAGCCATTTCCAGGTGGCGCAGAAGTAGGGGCCAGACATGCGGTACGCACGCGCCGTGTCCGACCCGCCCTCCCAGCGCGTGTTGGCCTTTCGTCATGTCCCTTTCGAAGACCTCGGCCTGATCCGCGCGGCACTCGACGAGCGCGGCATCTCCATCCAATACGCCGACCTGTACCGCCCTGGCGCGCCGGTTCCCGACATCACCCAGGCCGCCGGCTTGATTTTCATGGGCGGCCCCATGTCCGCCAACGACGATCTGCCCTTCCTGCGCCAGGAACTGCAACTGATTGCCCAGGCCGTTGAGCGCCGCCAGCCCGTATTGGGCGTGTGCCTGGGTGCGCAGTTGATCGCCAGGGCCCTCGGCGCTAAGGTCTACCACAACGCGGTCAAAGAAATCGGCTGGTTCGATATCCACCTCACCCCAGCGGCCGCCCGCGACGCGCTATTTGCGGGACTGGGCCCGGTCGAGACCGTCTTCCACTGGCACGGCGAAACATTCGACCTGCCGCCGGGCGGCGAGTGGCTGGCGTATTCGGAGGCGTGCCGCAACCAGGCATTCCGCGCCGGCGCCGGCATCTACGGCCTCCAGTTTCACCTCGAAGTGACACCCGGGATGATCGAGGACTGGTGTGCGCAGGATGCCAACTGCGCCGATGTCCGCGAGTTGAATGCACCCATCGATCCGCGACGAAACGCCGCCCGCTTGGCGGCCTTGTCGAGCCTGGTCTTCGGCCGTTGGTGCGACCTGTGTATTCCACAGCGCTGATGGCGCTGCGTACAGAGACCTACCGCACGACCCCGAAATCCCGATGTGGAGGGTTGTATTTCAGGTAGCAGGCAACCCAGTCGGCCGCGATGCAGGTAAAAGCGCTCTGGGGAGATAACTTCCCTGCCTTTATCCGGGTACAAATGTAGATTTCTAGGTCGTCCTTCTGGTGGAATCCGTAGTTCTTTCCGGCCCACATATTCGTCGCCGGCTGGTACCAGAGGTTTAAGATGTCATTGCTTCCCCCCGCACAGAGCGGGTACAAGTGGTCCACTTCCCCGCTCTTGATGCTCCGCTGGTTTTGCGGGACGTTGTACTCGTTGTAGACGGCGGTGCGCTCCCGGGCCGGGATTTTCCGGTGGTCTTGGGAATAGGTGCAGGTCTTCTTTCCTTTTGGGCAGTTGTCGGTGTAGGTCCTCAACAGGTCCGTCACGCTCATCGTATCGGCTTTCCCCGGCGTCAGTTGCGGGTTAGGGTAGAGATAATCCGGGCCGACGCGAAAGGAGGGAGCGGGTTTAGCTGCCGTGGAGCTCACCGCCCCGCCCGTCTTCTGGGGGGAGAGAGGAAAGGGATGAGCGAGAAACACGACCACAATCAAGGTTCCGGTTGCAGCGACTGGAGGAAGGAAAAGCCCTTCAAGGTACCTCATCTTAGAGGCTAACCCATTTGGCGGAAACTGGCGAGGGGATTACTTCTTCTTCCGCTCGTAAACCTTCTTGCCGCTGGCGCTGTAGTGGTACTGGCCGCCCCTCGGGCCCTCGTAGATTTCCTTGCCCGCCGCGGTCGTAGTTCCGGTATCCTTGCCCTCGGGTGAAACGGAAGTCGTGGGAGCGGTTGCGGCCTTTGCCGGAGCGGAGACGAGCGCGTTTGAAGCAACGGCGGGTTTCACGGCTTCAGTCTTTGCGGGGGTTGGTGCCATCGATGCGGCAGGGGAGGATCCTCCCACCGGCGCTGTGAAATCGAGCGAAGCGGGCATCGCTCCGGCCCCGGCGGCGATGCACTTGCACATGTACTCCTGCCCCTCGACCTGGCGGCATTTGCAGTCCATCGTATTCTGTGCGAAGGCCGGGAGCACGAACAAGACAAAGGACAATATCCGCGACACGGCTGATCACCTCCGGGCCTAAGTATACACCCCGAGTCAACAGGCGCCAAACCGCCTTCTCGATCCCTTGAACGCCCAGCCTCAAAAGCGCTGCTTACCTCGCCGCCCGCGTTAGCTCCGCCGTGGCCCCCTGGATCGCCTCGCCGGCATTTTCCAGCACCTTGCCCACCCGCACGATCTGTTCATCGGCCAGCTTCCACTGCTTCTGCTCGATGCTCTCCCGCACCGCCGGCAGCGTCTTCACGCCGTAGCCGGTGTAGAAGCCGGGCGCGTAGATCTGGTGCTTGAACCACGGCCGGTTGGGAAGCCCGTCGTTGAGGGTCAGCGCCCGCTCCACTGCGATCAGGTCCGCATTGGCATCCCGCAAGCCGGCGTGGGCCAGCGCGGCGCCTCCGTTCTCCGCGGCCCGGGCCAGCGCCTGGTCGTAAAGCTCGGTGGTCCGCTCCAGCGCCGCCAGCCCGTTTTCGAGCGGCGCGAAGTTGAGGAATGGCGGGACCGCTTCTTTTTGCGGCGGCACGGTCTTCTCGCGCGGATCTTCAGTGGCCCCAAACAGTCCTTCGTCGATCTGCCGGTTGCGCTCGATGATCTGGTTCCGCTTCTCCTGCGCCAGCCTGGTGATCTCTTCGATATAGCGGCGGATGGTATCGGTGAAGTCGTCGAAATCGTAAGGCAGCAACTCCGCGCCCGCCAGGCGCATCACCGCCGTGCCGGCCGTCTGGGCCAGCGCCCGCCCGTAGACGAAATCCGTGTCCGAGAAATGCGTGTACCAGTAGTAATCGTCGTACACCGAGTGGTAGATGCCGCCGCGGTCTTCCCCCGAGTAGCCCAGGTTCAGCGAGGCGATGCCCAGGTGGTCGAGGAAGGCCGTGTAATCCGAGCCTGAGCCCAGCGCTCCGATGCGCAGGTCCGCCCGCTGCTGCAACTCCTGCCGGTCGGCCAGGGCCGCAGGTGTGCCCCCTGGGCCTGTGGGGTTGGCTATGCGCCACAGTTGCATGCGCTTCCACACCGGCAGCTTGGTCTCGGGATCTTCCACCTCGCGCGCCACGCCGTTGATGAACCTTTCCAGGGTGTGCGAGCCTTCCACGTTCAGGTAGCCGCGGCCGTTGCTGTCCGAGTTGATATAAACGGCGGCCTTGCGCCGCAGTTCCTCGGCGTGGTCTTCCACCCATTCCGTGGAGCCCAGTAGTCCCTCTTCCTCCCCGTCCCACACGCACAGGACGATGGTGCGCTTGGGCTTCCAGCCCTGGCGGGCCAGGGCCGTCAGCCCGCGCGCCTCTTCCAGCAAGGCGCTGGTCCCCGAAACCGGATCCTCCGCGCCGTTGACCCAGGCGTCGTGATGGTTGCCGCGGATGATCCACTGGTCCGGATAGGTGTCGCCCGGAATGCGGCCAATCACGTTGTAAATGGTCTTCGTGTCCCAGTTGAACCTGACTCTCAGATGCACCCTGGCGGGGCCCGGACCGACATGGTAGGTGATGGGCAGTGCTCCGCGCCAGCCCTCCGGAGCCACCGGACCTTTGAGCGCCGCCAGCAGCGGCTGGGCGTCGCCATAGGAAATGGGCAGTACCGGAATCTTGGTGAGCGTAGCGGCTTCGCTCAGCGGCAGCCGCTTGGCGTCCTTGGTGGCGCCCACGCCGGGCGTGAGCGGATCGCCGGGATAAATCGGCATGTCCATCACGCTGCCGCGCTGCACCCCATCCGCCGGTCGAAATGGGCCGTTGGGGAAGGTATCGCCCTGGTAGTAGCCGTCGTCGCGCGGGTCCGAATAGATCAGGCAGCCAATAGCGCCGTGCTCGGCCGCAACCTTGGGCTTGATGCCGCGCCACGATCCCCCGTAGCGCGCAATCACGATGGCCCCCTTCACTGAGATCCCCAGCCGCTCCAGCACCTCGTAATCGTCCGGCACGCCGTAGTTGACATACACCAGCGACGCCATGACGTCGCCATCGATGGAATAGGCGTTGTAGCTGGGCAGTTGCTCCGCGTGTTGCGCGGAAGTCGGGTCGCCCGCCACCGTCGGCTCTTCCAGTTTGGCGCTGAAACGCGTCGGCTCCAGCAGCTCCAAAGCGCGCTCTTTAGGGGTCGGGAAAAGCACATCGTAGGTTTCAATCCTGGCGTCCAGACCCCACGCTTTGAACTGGGAGAGAATCCATTCGGCATTTTCCCGGTCGTAGGCCGACCCGACGTGGTGCGGTCTGGCGCTGAGCCGCTGCATGTAACTCCGCAGCGCCGCGGGGTCCGGGATGGCCCGGAATTTGGCCTCCCAATCGCGCTCCGCGCGGGCCGAATCCGCAGAGTACCCCCGTAGCGGAACCGGTTCGGCCGTCCGCGCCTGGGAAGCCATTAAAACTAGACCTACGATAGAAGCGAGCACAATTTTCATCGACTTACACCCTATTCATTAAACTATTACTTGAGACGATGCAACTCCCTCACTAGGACGGCATTTTCGAAATGGCGAACCGGAACACGACCACGTAGCGGTGGAGGCAGCGATGGCACCGGCGAAGGTGCATTCCGAAACTGGTTACCAAAAGTTCGAAAATCGTGCGCGCGTGCGATTCATGCACGTGGCGGCTCCCGCACTTCGGGCATCTCACCAGCGGCGCGGGCCGGCGATGGTTGATTTCATTGCCTTTGTCCGGGCTGCCGTCCTGTTCCGCTTTGGGCGGTTCGGCGTCCGCTTTATAGGGCGCCGGCCCGGAGACAGGTTCGCTCGACGGCATCGCGCTGACGGGCCCCTCAGCCGGCTCACCGTGCACAAAGTTTCCCGCGGGCGCCGTGCGTACCGGCTTTTCGACTGGCTTGGCGGCGGCGGTCCTCTCGGCCTCCAAATGCCGCGCCAGCACGTTCAAAAGGCGCACTTCCGTAACTACCATCTGCATGCTCGGCGCCGGGCCCGGCGGTGTGGCGAGGCACTTGGCGGCGAGCCGCGTGGCGGCCGCGCGAAGGCCACGAGGACCGGCGCGAGGTGCGCTCTCCGTCGGCGCCGCCGGCAAACCGCCCCTTGGAGGTGTCACGCCGGTGAGCATTTGGTACAGGACCGAGCCGAAGGCCGCCACATCGGTGTCGGGATTGCCCTCCCTTACCAGGCCCTTCGGCGGAAGCAGCGCTGATCCAGTGGAGCGCAGCACGACCGCAGCCGTGGATACTTCGCCGTGTGCGCGGCCGGCTTTGTGCAGTTCGCGCAGAGCCGTGGCCACATCCGTAGCGCAACTCAAAGCCAGGGGTAAGGGCAGCGGCCCCTGCGCCAGTCTGCTGGCGAGGGACTCCTCGCTCACCCCTCGGTAGCCACTGGTTTCTCTCGACATATCTCTATAAACCCAAACTATACCCCCCGCCTGCCGGAGTAAAGAGGCGCGGCGCCAGGTCAGTTCCTCGTCACCGCCCGGTCCTCGCGCGGCGCCAGGACGCCGGACTGGAGCGATTTGACAGCTTCTACTACGCGTTCCACCAGGTCGTCGGTTTGGGCCATGGCGGTGCGTGCCGATTCGATTGCGGCGGCTTGCGACTTGAGGGCTTGCTCGAATTCCAGGAAATCTTCGGCCACGCTCTCGTGCAGCGTGGCGATCCGCTTGCGCATGGCCTCCAGGCCCTTCTCCAGGCGGACCATGCGGTCGCCACCGGCTTTCACATGCGCCTCGGGGACGGAAACCTGCTGCTCCCCCGCGGTGGCAAGCCAGGCGTTCACTGCGGCCAGTTGGCCGCGCAGCTCCGTGGTGGCATGTTGAATCTGCGCCACAGTCCTCTCGTATGCCTGTAGACGCGCCGCCACGCGGCTTTCCAGTTGCTGCATTTCGGCGCGCAGGCTGGCGGCGTCGGCTGGTTCCAGGCCGGCTGAAACGGGCACTCCGGCGCGGCGCTCTAGCACCGTCAGCAGCTTGAGCTCCATCTGAATCTTGTGCATGCGCTGCCAGCGCGCGGCCGGGTCTTTAGCCAGGCAGTTGCTCACCAGGCGGTCTACCGCGAAGCTGCCGCAAGACGGCGGCATCCAGGTGTTGATGGCCTTCGCCAGCGCGGCCGGATCTTCGCCTTCGAAAGCCCGGCGGCCGCTGAACATCTCATACACCACGGCCCCGAAAGCGAACAAATCGCTCCGCGAGTCCGGGGGATGGCCTTCTAGCAATTCCGGCGCCGTGTAAGGCGTGATTGTGCCTTCCGTGTGCTGCGCTGCACCCAATTCCAATCCCGAGCCAATGAGCACAATCGAGTCCGGAGAGACGCCGCCGTGTGCCTGTCCGGCGTCGTGGATCCTGCGAAGCGCTTCCGCCAGAATCATGGCGTAGCGTTCCGCTTCCGGCGCCGGAATCTTCCCTTGCCCCAGACGCTGGGCCAGAGTTTGTGGTTCGTTCGTGCGTGCTGCTGCGTTAGCGGTCATTGTGATCCGCCGGCGAGTGTGAAGCCGGCCGGGCCAGACACCGTATCCTGAGTTAATCAGTTTCCGGAGCCGGCGCGCAAGTCCCAAAATGTATAAGCTGGTTCCAGTCCGGTACCATCGGTTCACCGGATTGAGATTCCCGGCCGTATGCCGGTCCTCTCTCACCCGCCCGCGACTTCCCGGAAAAACACCAGGGACTGCGCGGCGCATGCCTCCCAGCCAAAGGCGCGGGCGCGCGAGCGGCCCCTGGCCGCCAGTTCCGCGCGCAGAGTGGGCGAGAGCAGCAGCCGGCTGAGCGCGTCGCGCAGTTCGGTGAGGCTTCGGGGATCGATGAGTAAGGCCGCATCGCCCGTGATTTCGGGCAGCGATGAGACGTTCGAGGTGATCGCGGGTGTTCCCGCCGCCATGGCTTGCGCCACCGGGAATCCGAAGCCTTCGTAGAGCGAGGGATATGCGAAAACCGTCGCAGCCGCGGTGAGCGGCGCAATGTCCGGCTCCGGAATGTAACCCAGGTAGCGTACCCTGCGCACTCGCGCGGTGGTCTCCGCCTGCGCCCAGCCCATCGGTCCAGCCACCACCAGTTCAAATTCCTGGCGCACCGATCCCGGCAGGGCTTCGAATGCGTCCAGCAACATGTCGATGTTCTTGCGCGGCTCGATGGTGCCGATGAAAAGGACGAAAGGACGATTGAGGTTGTACCGGGCGCGCACCGCATCGATGGCTTCACCACTCGCATCGAAAAACGGCGCGGCGATGCCCGAGTGAATCACCGTGATCTTCTCCGGCCGAAGCCCCAGAACGCGGACCGCGTCGCTCTTGGTGCTCTCGGAAACTGCGATGAGACCATCCGCGCGCCGCAGGATTCCTTCGAAATTGCGGTCGGCGCGGAGATTGGCGGCGGGATGCAGCTCCGGCATGAGCCAGCAGGTCATGTCATGAATGGTCGCGGTGAGGCGGGCGCGGCGCGGTGGATGACGGGTCAGGTCCGTCGAGTGGAAGACATCGGCGCCGGCGGCCAGCCAATCGAGCACCGGTAGCGGAGTGTAGTTCGCCAAAGCCAGCGCCGCCAAACCCGTCCCGGTGCGCCATGGACCGGCGATCGAGCGGTTGTGCCGGAGCGGGCCGAAATCGCTCAGGGCGGGGAAGGTGGCGATGGTATCGAGCCCAGAGGGCGCCCCCGCGGCGCGGCGCAGATGCTGGATCCAGTGATACAAGTAGTTCTTGACACCGGCGCTGCGGATGAGCAGAGGCACGGCATCGACGACCACGCGCATTCTCTCCAGTATGTGCTATATTGGCATTTTATGAGAGCAGCCACCGTTGCCCGGCATCATCGTCACCATCATGCCTCGACGCGACGCGTGGTGTTCTGATTTCACTTGAAATCGAATCGGAAAGGACGCCCGCCGCGGATGCCCATCGGCCCGGCGGGCTTTTTTATTGCAGCCACATGAACCTGGATTTTCAAAAATCGGATGGCCTCATCACCGCGGTCGTCCAAGACCACTCCACCGGGCGCGTTTTGATGGTGGGGTACATGAACCAGGAAGCCTTCCGCCGGACGGTCGAGACCGGCTTCGCCACCTTCTATAGCCGTTCCCGGCGCACGTTGTGGCTCAAGGGCGAAAGCTCCGGCCACCGGCTCATGGTGAAGGAAATCTCCGCCGATTGCGACGGCGATGCCGTGCTGCTGAAAGTCGAGCCGCTCGGTCCCGGGGTGTGCCACGAAGGTTATCGTAGCTGCTTCTTCCGCCGCTTCGAAAATGGCGAGTGGAAGGTCGCCGAGGAGCGCACCTACGACCCCCATGGGGTTTACGGAGGCAAGTCATGAGACTCAAGCTGGGAATACCCAAGGGAAGCCTCGAAAACGCCACCATCGACCTGTTCCGCCGCGCGGGCTTTGCCATTACCACCAGCAGCCGGTCGTATTTCCCCGGCATCGACGATCCCGATATCGACTGCATGTTGATCCGCGCCCAGGAAATGGCTCGCTACGTCGAGGACGGCATCCTCGACGCCGGCCTCACCGGCCGCGATTGGGTCATCGAGAACGAGGCCGACGTGGTGGCCGTCGCTGACCTGATCTACGCCAAACAGAGCTTCGGCACGGTGCGCTGGGTGCTGGCCGTGCCCGAATCGTCCAGCTTTCGCTCGGTCCAGGACCTCGCGGGGAAGATCATCGCCACCGAACTGGTGGCCACCACCAGACGCTATCTCGCCGCCAACGGGGTTGCCGCCAAGGTCGAGTTCAGTTGGGGCGCCACCGAAGTTAAGCCGCCCGTGCTGGCCGACGCCATTGTGGAGGTGACCGAGACCGGCTCCTCGCTGCGCGCCAACAACCTCAAGATCATCGACACCGTGCTCGAATCCAACACCCAGTTGATCGCCAATCGGCAATCGTGGTTGGACGAGTGGAAGCGGCGCAAGCTCGAAGACATGAAGATGCTGCTCGAAGGCGCCATCAACGCGCTGGGCAAGGTGGGCCTGATGCTCAACGTGCACCAGGACAACCTGGAGGCGGTTCTGGCCGTGCTGCCGGCCCTCAAGCGGCCCACCATTTCGCACCTCAGCGACCAGGAGTGGCTGGCTGTCAATACCATTCTGGACGAGTCCACGGTGCGCACCATCATTCCCCGGCTGAAGCAGGCGGGCGGGCAGGGAATTGTCGAGTACCCGCTGAACAAGATCGTGCTGTGATTCGAATTATCGAGAGTAAGGACATCGGCGGTTTGCTGGCGCGCCGTGGAGCGCGGATGATCGAAGCGGAAGCCGTAGTGCGCCCGATTCTGGAAGCCGTCCGCAAGCGCGGCGACCGCGCGCTGCTCGAGTACGCGCGCCGGTTCGACGGGCTGCGCCGTAAATCCGTGTGCGTGCCCGATGCGGAATTGCGCGCCGCGCGCCACAAGCTCCCACCCGCGTTTTGCCGCGCAGTGGAGACCGCCGCAGCCAACATTCGCGCCTACGCCCGGCGCCAGTTGCCGCGCGAATGGTCGCGCGAAATGCAACCGGGGCTGCGGCTGGGACAGATCGTGCGGCCGCTTGAGACCGTGGCGGCCTACATTCCCTCCGGCCGTTATCCGCTGTTCTCCACCCTCATGATGACCGTGATTCCGGCGCAGGTCGCTGGCGTGCCCAGCATCTGCGCGGCGTCTCCGGGGCGCCCTTTGGGCCCGGTGACGGAAGTCTTCGGCACCGCGGCGCTGCTGGGTGTTCGCCAGGTTTTTCAAATGGGCGGGGCGCAGGCCATTGCGGCCTTCGCGTTCGGCACCAAAACAGTCCCGCGGGCGGACCGCATTGTGGGCCCCGGCAACATCTACGTGGCGGCCGCCAAGAAGTTGCTGGCGGGCGAGGTGGGCATCGATTTCATCGCCGGTCCGACGGAGATCCTGATCATCGCCGCTGAAGGCGATCCGCGGCGCCTGGCGGCGGATCTGCTGGCGCAAGCCGAGCACGATGTCGATGCCTCGGCGATTCTGCTGACCACCTCGAAGCGGCTGGCCGCGGCCGTGGCCCGGGAAGTGGACCGCCAGCTTTTGCTGCTGCCCGCGCCGGAAGTGGCGGCCACATCCATTGCCAGGAATTCGGCGGTGATTCGAGTTCCCTCGCTCGAGCGGGCAATAGCGATTGCCAACCAGTTCGCGCCCGAGCACCTGAGCATTCCGGATGACCGCCTGCTCGCCCAGGTGAAGCACGCCGGAAGCGTCTTCGTAGGGCCGTTCAGTCCCGAGGCGGCCGGGGATTATGCCTCGGGACCCAACCACGTGCTGCCCACCAGCGGTGCGGCGCGCCAGCGCGGCGGCCTGGCCGTGACCGATTATCTCAAGGTTATCTCCGTGCAGCAATTGAGCGCGGCGGCGCTGAAGCGCCTGGCGCCGGCCATCACCACGCTGGCGCGGGCCGAAGGCCTGGAGGCGCACGCCCGCTCGATCGAGGTGCGCTATGGGGACTGAGTCGGTGGGGCATGCTTTAGCTTGCCCTCCCAAGCTTCCCAGGGGCGCCATCAAGCCCCGGCCCGCGGTCCTCTCCATGGCCCCCTATTCTCCCCCCACCGCCGGGCGCGCCGGCAAGCTGCGGCTCGATTTCAATGAGAACACCGTGGGCTGCTCGCCCCACGTCACCAGAGCTTTGAAGGAACGCCTCGACCCCGGTCGCTTGGCGGTCTACCCGGAATACGGTGAGGCCAAAGAGTCCATCGCCGCTTACTTCCGCGTGAAGCCCGAGCAGTTCATCTTCACCAATGGCACTGACGAGGCCATCCAGGTGCTCCTCAACACTTACGTTGACCACCGGCAGGAAGTCCTCTTGCTCAAGCCTTCCTACGCCATGTACCGCTTCTATGCGCAGGTGGCCGGTGCGGCCATCGCGGAGATTGCCTACCAGCCGCCGGACATGGAGTTCCCGCTCCCGCACGTGCTGGATGCCATCACCCCGCGCACTCGCGCCATCCTTCTGGCCAATCCCAACAACCCCACTGGCACCGGCGTCTCCCTGCTCGGCATCGAGCGCATCTTGCACCGCGCGCGCAAGGCCGTCGTCATGGTGGATGAAGCTTACTACGAGTTTTCGGGCGTCACCGCGCTCACCAAGATCGAGCGCGTGCCCAACCTGTTTGTGTGCCGCACGTTTTCGAAAGTGTTCGGAATGGCCGCGATGCGCCTGGGCTGCCTGTTCTCGCATCCCGCCAACATCGCGTTTCTGCGCAAGGCGCAATCCCCCTACAGCGTGAATTCCCTCGCCGTCCAGGCGGCGCAGGCGGCCGTCGAGGATACCGCGTACGTTCAGAACTATGTCGCCGAGGTCCTGGCGGCGCGCGAGTTGCTCTGTCTCGGCCTTGAGAAGCTGGGCATCCGCTACGTGCCCAGCTCCGCGAATTTCGTGCTGGGACAATTCGGCAAGCGCGCCATCGAGGTGCGCGACGCCCTGCGCGGCCAGGGTATCCTGGTCCGCAATCGCAGCTATGAAGCGCCCGGATGCGTGCGCATCACCGTCGGAACGCGCGCCCAGACGCGCCGGCTGCTGGCGGCGCTCAATGAGGTCTGGAAGAAATGAGCCGGCCCATTCTGGTCTTCGACATGGACGGCGTGCTGGTGGACGTCACCGAATCCTACCGCGAGACCATCGCGCGCACCGTGGCCCACTTCACCGGCGCCGAAATCACGCGCGAGCAGATCCAGGATTACAAAAACCGCGGCGGCTTTAACGACGACTGGAAGCTCTCCCACCACATCATTGCCAGCGCCGGCGTGACCGTGTCCTTCGACCAGGTGGTCGAGCATTTCCAGAAACTCTTTCTCGGCAATGGCGCTGACGGGCTGATCCTGCGGGAGCGTTGGGTGGCGCGCCCGGGCATGTTGGAGAAGCTCAACCAGCGGTTCCGTTTCGCCATCTTCACCGGCCGCCCCAAGCCGGAGGTCGAGCTGACCTTGAATCGCTTTGCGCCGCGGCTGGTTTTCGATCCCATCGTGGGTATGTATGACGTGGCGAATCACAAGCCAGCGCCGGATGGCCTCGTCGAAATCCGCAACGCCGGCGCTGGCTCGAAGCTGTACTATATCGGCGACACGCTGGATGACGCGCGCTGCGCGCGGGCGGCCGAGGTTCCCTTCATCGGCGTCGCGGCGCCTTCCAACCCGCGCTATCTCGACCTGGTGTTCCTGTTCCAGGCGGAGGGCGCGCGCGCCATTGTGGACGACATCAATTACCTGGAAGAGGTGTTCCCGTCATGAGGAGCGCATCCGTTCGGCGCGATACGAAGGAGACGCGGATTTCCGGTACACTCAAGATCGAAGGCCGCGGCAAATACGAGATCGCCACCGGCATCCGCTTCCTCGACCACATGCTGGAGCTCTTCGCCAGGCACGGCGCTTTCGACCTGAGCCTGCGCGCCGATGGCGATCTGGACGTCGATCAGCACCACACCGTGGAAGACGTCGGCATCGTGCTTGGGCAGTTGTTCTCGAAGGCCCTGGGCGACCGCAAGGGCATCAACCGCGCGGGCTACTTCGTGATGCCCATGGACGAGACGCTGGCGGTGGTGGCGCTGGATTTGGGCGGCCGGCCGGCCCTGGTCTACCGTGACCTGGTGAAGGTGCGCCTGGTGGGCGATCTTGAAGCCGAGCTGGTCGAGGATTTCTTCAGCGGCTTTGTCAGCCATGCGGGCGCGAATCTGCACGCCAGGGTGCTCTACGGGCGTTCCAGCCACCACAAAGTCGAAGCTGTTTTCAAGTGCTTCGCGCGGGCCATGAAGTACGCCTGCTCCAAGGACGTGCGCTTGAAGGGCCAGCTTCCCTCCACCAAGGGGCTTCTATGATTGCCGTTTTCGATTACGGCGCTGGCAACTTGCGGTCGGTCGAAAATACCCTCGGCGAGCTTGGCTCGGAGCATACCCTGGTTCGGGATTCCGAAGGCTTGCGCGCGGCGTCCAAAATCATTCTGCCGGGGGTGGGCCATTTCGGGCAGATGATGCGCGCCCTCGATGCGCTGGCGGTGCGGGCGACGTTTCTCGAGCGCATCGGCGCGGGCGTGCCGTTCCTGGGCATCTGCCTGGGGTTGCAGGCTCTGTTCGAGGCCAGCGAGGAGGCCCCGGAGGTGCGCGGCCTCGGCCTTTACGAAGGCGTGGTGCGGCGGTTCCCGCTGGGCGCGCGCGTTCCGCACATGGGTTGGAACGAGTTGGAAGTGCGCCGCTCGTCGCGACTGCTGCGCGGCCTGGATTCGCGCCCGTTCGTGTATTTCGCGCACAGCTATTATGTGCCGGAGAATGCTCGCGCCGCGGCGGCGTGCACCTACGAGGTGCGTTACACGGCGGCGCTCGAGGCCGGCAACGTGTTCGGCGTGCAATTCCATCCCGAGAAGTCCGGGCCGGTGGGCTTGAAGATTGTGCGGAACTTCGTGGAGTTGCCGTGTTAGCCAAGCGCATCATCCCCTGTTTGGACGTCACTGCCGGGCGCGTCGTCAAGGGCGTCCACTTCGTCAATCTGCGCGATGCCGGCGATCCCGTCGAGTTGGCTGACCGCTATAACCGCGACGGCGCGGATGAGCTGGTGTTCCTCGACATTACGGCCTCCAGCGATGCCCGCGAGATTATGGCCGATGTAGTGGCGCGGACGGCTCGCAAGGTCTTCATTCCGCTGGCGGTGGGCGGCGGCATCCGCGCGGTGGCGGACGCGCGGCGCATCTTGATGTCGGGCGCGGACAAGGTATCGGTGAATACGGCCGCGGTGCGCCGGCCCGAATTGATTACGGAGTTGAGCCGGGAATTCGGCGCGCAGGCGGTGGTGCTGGCCATCGACGCGCGGCGGCACGGGGCGGGGAAGTGGCACGTCTACACGCGCGGCGGCCGCGACGATGAAGGCATCGACGCAGTGGAGTGGGCGGCGCGCGGCGAGTCGCTCGGCGCCGGCGAAATCCTCCTTACCTCCATGGATACCGATGGCGTGCAGGACGGCTTTGATTGCGTGCTGACCCGGACGGTATCGCGGGCCACGCACATTCCCATCATTGCCAGTGGCGGGGCGGGGAAGCCCGAGCATTTCGTCCGCGTCCTGACCGACGGCTGCGCCGATGCCGCCCTGGCCGCCTCCATCTTCCACTACGGAACATACACCGTGAACCAGTTGAAGGAAGAGCTGGACAGACGCGGCATCCCCGTGAGGCCGCCTGTGGGGCAGGATGGCATCCTGCGCGGCGGTTGGCAACCGCCGCCGTACGGTGCCGCATGATCTTCCCCTGCATCGACCTGATGGACGGCAAAGTAGTGCAGTTAGTTCAGGGCCGCGAGAAGGCGCTCGAGGGTGGCTCCCCCGACGAGATGCTACGGCAATTCGCGCTCTTTCCCCAAATCCAGGTGATCGATCTCGACGCCGCCATGGGCCGCGGCTCGAACGACAGTATCGTGCGCATGTTGGCATCGAAAGCCGTCGCGCGCGTGGGCGGCGGCGTGCGCACTGTCGAGCGCGCGCATGCGTTGATCGAGCAGGGCGCGCACAAGGTGATTGTGGGAACATCCGCGTTCACCAGGACTGGCGTCCATGAGCCGTTTCTCGCGGCGCTCCGGGATGCCGTGGGCCGCGAGCGCCTCATCGTCGCCGTGGATTCCAAAAACGGCCGCATCGTGGTGAAGGGATGGCGCGAAGCCACGGAATTCACAGCCGAAGAGATGCTGCGCTCGCTCGAACCCTATTGTTCCGGCTTTCTCTGCACCTATGTAGACAAAGAAGGAATGATGCAAGGCACCGACCTCGATTGGTTCCGCCGCCTGCGCGCGGCGACCACCCTGGAGTTGACGGCGGCTGGCGGCATCACCACCATGGACGAAGTGCGCGCCCTGCTGGCGATGGACGTTCACGTAGCGTTAGGGATGGCCATCTATACCGGCCGATTGCGGCTGGAAGCGTTGGCGGCGCTGCGTTAGCAGATCCGCGGCAACTGGTCGCCCGCCAGCATGTCCACAATGCGGCTGGGCCCCAGCAGCGTGCGCATGGTCACCATCCCCGGATGCGCGGCCGTAACGCTGCCGATCACGCACGCATCGCGGCCCAGCGGGTGGCTGCGCATGGCCGTCAGCACCGCGGCGGCGGCGCCGGCGTCCACCATGGCGATCAGCTTGCCTTCGTTGGCCACATAGAGCGGATCCAGGCCCAGCAGTTCGCAGGCGCCGCGCACCGCTTCACGCACCGGGATGGCGCTCTCCTCAATCTCGATTCCCACGCCGGACTGTTTGGCGATTTCGTTCAATGAGCTCGAGACGCCTCCGCGCGTGGGATCGCGCAGCGTGTGAATCCGGCCGTCGGCCGCAAGCATGGCGGCCACCAGCGTATCGAGCGCCGCCGAGTCGCTCTCCAGCGCGGTTTCGAACTCCAGGCCTTCGCGCTCGGAAAGAATGGCCATGCCGTGTTCGCCGATCGATCCACTCAGAATCACGCGATCGCCGGGCCGCGCGGCGCCGGCGGATAGCTCGACGCTCTCCGGCACCAGCCCAATCCCCGTGGTGTTGATGAAAATCCCGTCGCCGCTGCCCTTTTCCACCACCTTGGTGTCGCCGGTGATGATCTGGACGCCCGCCGCGCGCGCCGCCCCCGCCAGCGACTCCACCACGCGGCGCAGCGTGTCCATGGGCAGCCCTTCTTCCAGAATGAACGCTACCGTCAGGTAGAGCGGCTGCGCTCCGCCCATGGCCAAATCGTTGATTGTGCCGTGGACCGCCAGCGAGCCTATATCCCCGCCACGGAAAAACAGCGGCTTGACCACGAATGAATCGGTGGTGACGGCCAGCTTCGCGCCGCCGACGCTCACCACCCCTTGGTCATCCAGCCGCTCGAGCACCGGGTTCCGAAACGCAGGCAGGAAAATCGTCTCGATCAGCTCGGCGCTCAGCTTGCCGCCGCTGCCGTGGCCCAGCAGGATCTTGTCCGTGGTCACCAGGGGCGCCGGGCACATCATGACGTTTTCACGCTATCACGGCGGTATTGATAATACGTGGCGCAGGCGCCTTCCGCTGATACCATGGGCGCTCCCAACGGGTTCTCGGGCGTGCAGCGGACGCCGAAGGCGGGGCAATCCACGGGCTTCTTCAGGCCTTGCAGCACATGCGCGCTGATGCACTCGGCCGGCTCTTCCACCACCGTGTCCGCCAGCCCGAAGATTCTCTCAGCGTCGTGTTCGGCGAACTCGTCGCGCAGGCGGAAGCCGCTCTGCGGGATCGTACCGATGCCGCGCCACTTGCGGTCCGTCACCTCGAAAACCTCCAGCAACACCCTCTGCGCGGGCCGGTTGCCTTCCCGGCTCACCGACCGAACGTATTGGTTTTCGGTCTCCGCGCGGCCTTCTTCCAACTGCGCCACCAGCATCCCGATGGCCTCGATCAAATCCACCGGCTCAAATCCGCCCACCACTATCGGCACCCGGTATTTCTTGCTGAGCGCCTCGTATTCCCAATAGCCCATAACCGTGCACACGTGGCCCGGCGCAATGAATCCCTGCACGCGATTGGCGGGCGATTCGAGTAGCAGGCGGATGGCGGGCGGCACCAGAACGTGGGAGACGAGCATTGAGAAATTCCGCAGGCCTTCCCGTTTGGCTTGGAGGACCGCCATGGCGTTGGCCGGGGCCGTGGTCTCGAAACCGATTCCGAAAAACACCACTTGCCGCTCCGGGTTGGTGCGCGCGATTTTGACGGCTTCCATGGGCGAATAGGCGATGCGCACGTCGCCGCCCGAGGCTTTGACGCGCAGCAGGTCGGTAGCCGAGCCCGGAACGCGCAGCATGTCGCCGTAGGAAACGAAGATCACCTCCGGTTGCGAGGCGATTTGAATGGCCTTGTCTACCACTTCGAGCGGCGTCACGCAAACCGGGCAGCCGGGGCCGTGCACCAGCTCGATCTGAGACGGGATCAGGGTGTCGATCCCGTATCGCATCAGGGTGTGGGTCTGCCCGCCGCAGATCTCCATGAGCACCCACGGCCGCGTCGTTTTCCGTTCCACTGCGGCGAGCAGCGCGCGCGCAATCTTGGAGTCGCGATACTCGTCGATGTACTTCATGGGTCTTCTTCCAGCTTACCGCGCGCTACTCTATGAGTATGACCAGACGTACCGCCGTAGGGATCTTGGGAGGAGCCATCCCCGCGTTCACCGCTCCGCAGCCGCAACAGCCGGAGATTCCCATAGCGCCCGGACCTTTCCAAGCTACGCGTCAGTCTTTGATGGAGTACCACATCCCCGACTGGTATCGCGATGCCAAGTTCGGCATCTGGGCGCACTGGGGGCCGCAGTCGGCTCCCGAGGTGGGCGATTGGTACGCGCGTCAGATGTACATTCAGGGGCACCGCCAGTACAACTATCACGTCAAGACCTACGGTCACCCGTCGAAGGTCGGTTATAAGGATGTGATTCCTACCTGGAAGGCCGAGAACTTCGACCCGGACTATCTCTTGGGACTTTACAAGAAGGCCGGTGCGAAGTTCTTCGTCAGCATGGGCGTGCACCACGATAACTTCGACCTGTGGAACTCGAAGTATCAACCGCGCTGGAACGCGGTGGCCACCGGGCCCAGGAAGAACATTGCCCGGATGTTCAGGGACTCGGCCCTGAAGCAAGGTCTGCGCTTCGGCGTCAGCCAGCACCTGCACGCCAGCTACGAATGGATGGCCACCTGTTTCGGGAGTGACAAGACAGGTCCGTATGCAGGCGTCCCGTACGATGGCGATGACCCCCAGTACGCGGACTTGTATCATGAGAAGCACCAGCCGGCAGCGCAGCCCGGGGATGTGAGTCAGGTGCCGGAGTCGTGGAAGCGGCAGTACTTACTCCGGCTTCAGGACCTCATCGACCAGCTCGAGCCGGATCTCATGTACCACGATGGCGTGATTCGCTTCGAGCGCTACGGGCTCAGCCTTGTCGCGCATCTTTACAACCAGAGCGCCCGCTGGCACGGCGGCCAGGTGGAAGCCGTATACACCAGCAAGGGCATGGAAGACTGCCAGCGGGGAACTTGCGTTCTGGATTTCGAGCGCGGAATCGCCCAGGGCATCTGGCCCAACCCCTTCCAGACGGACACCTGCATCGGCGGCTGGCACTACGACCGGGACATCACCTACAAAACGCCCAAGCAATGTATCGACATGTTAGTCAACGTAGTCAGTCGCAACGGGACCCTTTTGTTGAACTTCCCTCTGAAATCCGACGGAACCCTGGATTCGAGAGAAATGTCGATTCTCTCCGCCATCACGGACTGGATGGCCGTCAACAGCGAAGCCATTCATGGCACGCGCGCCTGGAAGGTTTGCGGTGAGGGCCCCAGCGTAGAGGGAACGGTGAGAGACACCAGCGTTTATAAGCCGCTGCCGCCCATTTCTGATTTGTCTCCTGGAGCCACGCGATCCGCCGGCGCCCGCGACAGCGGCAAGCCGTTCACCGCGCTGGATGTCCGATTCACCGCCAAGGGCGCGACGCTCTACGCCTTCGTGATGGGCTGGCCGGACCGGGAGACCGTCATTAAGTCTCTGGCGTCGCCGGCCAAGATCGCCAACGTCGAGCTTCTGGGCTTCAAGGGAACGTTGCAATGGTCGCAGAACGAATCCGGCCTGAGAGTCCCCATGCCCGCCGAGAAGCCCTGCGACCACGCGATTGCCCTGAAGATCGCGCTGGGATAATTGCCTGGTCTTAACACAACATTTCTGTTGAATACGAAACATTTCTGTTGTATTCTGGAATCGTGACAAGCCGCGAATTCAAGCGATGGCTGGAACAGCAAGGATGCTCGTTCTTTCCTGCTAAGGGCAGCCACCTCAAAGTTCGGCTTGGCAGGCATTCTACCATCTTGCCGATGCACGGGAAAAAGGAAATCGGCAAAGGGCTGGAGAACAAAATCAAGAATGACCTTGGTCTGAAATAGAGGAGACATCATGTTACGATACCCGGTCACCCTGGAACGCGATACCAACGGAACCGTACGGGTCGAATTCCCCGACGTTCCCGAAGCCAATACCTGCGGCGAGGACGCCGACGAAGCGCTCATGCACGCCGTGGACGCACTCGAAAGCGCCCTGAGCATGTACATTGAGGATCGCCGCGACATTCCCAAACCTCCACCAGTGAAACCGCGGGGTAAAGCCGTAATCCTGCCTGCCTTGACCGAAGCGAAACTGGCGTTGTACTCCACCATGCGCGCCAATCGCGTAGGAAAAGCCGAACTCGCACGCCGCTTGAACTGCCATCTCCCCCAGGTGGACCGCTTGCTCGACCTGCTCCACGCCTCCCGGCTCGATCAGCTCGAAGCCGCATTCCGTGTGCTCGGCAAACGCCTGGCCATCGAAATCCGGGAAGCCGCGTAGCGAGCCCCGTGCCGTTGAGGTTACCAATCGCCATAAGGATATCGTGGCCGGTCTCCGAAGGCGTGTCCGTGAGCATGTGGGGGTGAGGGCAACAGCCTCCACGCTTCTTACGGTTTGTCAATACTTAACGAAGTAATATTAGGAGAGCACGGCCAATGGCATTTGGAGCGGCTGCGGCAAAGATCTATGACGCAACCGCTTCCATTTTTGGGGTTGAGGCATGCCTGTGGTCGGAGACAGACGCGTGACGAAGGAAGAGAAAATCGCACTGCAAGAGAAACGACGGCACATTCGCTACATGCCATGGACGCGATTGGCCGGGTCGGGATCGGACATGTCGGCGGCAGTATGTCGGTCGTCCAGGCGCTCGTAGTGCTCTACAACCGGCACATGAGGATTGACCCGCGCAATCCGCAAATGGAAGGTAGAGACCGCTTTGTGCTTTCCAAAGGCCACGCGGGGCCCGCTTTGTACGCCGTCCTGGCGGACCTTGGTTATTCTGACAAGTCTCTTCTCGATACTATGAACGGGCAGGACACGCGCCTTCCGAGCCACTGCGATATGGTCCGAGCGCCCGGCATTGACATGACACCGGCTCACTGGGTCAAGGTATTTCGTGCGCGGTCGGGATTGCGATGGGATCGCGTATCCGCCTTTCTATGGGCGGTACTCGCGCTTCCTGTACGTCTGGGTGAAGCCATTCCGGCTGTTGGTCACCGTGAAATCCCCGTTCTCCTGTGCCGAGACCTTAATGTAATCTCCCTTGTCACCCAGCACGTAGCCGAAGCTCTGGGGATCGGGCTGCTGTTGCGGGTTGGCAATCCGGTCCGGGGCCGCGTTGTTATCCGGCGAGCCGTCCACACTATAGTGCAACTGCCAGCTGTTCACGATCCCGGGCGAGGTCACCAAGACCGTGGCCGTCTGCCGCTCGTTCCCCTTTTTCGCCCCGTTGTTCATGATCGCCACCTGGGGATGGAGGTCGTAGACGAGCTGGGGTGAGTTGGACAAGTCAAAGCCGTGGTGGCTCACCATGAACAGGTCCACCATTCCCACCAGGTTGTTGGGGCACATCAGCTCGTACTCCTTGGGCTTGGTCAAATCGGCAAGGTCGATCATGCGAAATTTCCCGAAGGTGTACAGCAAGCCGACCGAGGCGCCGTTCTCGCCGTTATCGGCCGGGGCCGGAGCGGCGGCTGCACACAAGGGATTTGGAGTTCCGGCGCCGGGCAGCGGGGTCTTGATGGTCGCGCCCGCCGAGGTCAACACCAGCACCTGCACACCCTTCAGCGGGATCGTATCACCCGGCTTGACCGTAATCCGATTTGCCTTGCCAATGGCGTTGGTATAGGCCTTGAATATGGTCTGAGTGAGCGGGTCCTGTTCCACCGGCGGCCCATGGTCCACGAAGTTGCGCACCGGTATGCCGACCTTGGCAACGAATTTCGGAACGTTCTCTGCATGGTCGTTGTGATAGTGGGTCACCACCATGTAGTCGATCTGTTTCACATTGGCGAGTTTGACCAGCCGGATGATCCGATCCGCATCCAGGTCATTGGGCGTGACAACCTGCGACTTCTCGTTGATAAACCCAGCGTAACCCGCGTCGACCACCATGGATTGGCCGGATGGGGTCACCACTAGCATGGCTTTCCCGCCATCGGCGTCGATCACATACACGTCCAGGGTCTTGGCTGCAGGCAACGCTGTGCCGAACAGAAGAACCAGGACGGCTGCAACTATATAAGCCTTCATCGTATATCTTCCTCGTATCCTGAGATTTCCATCATGAGTACACTACCCGGCGCTGCCCAACCCTCACGCTCATGCCTAGGCGAGGCAGGCGCCGTGCCGCACGTTTCTCAACCAGGATTTCCGTTTTGGACTTTCCTGGCCGCCTCCGATTGTACACTCAATTGCATGATTTCAGCCAGGATTCCCATTTTGGATTCCCAGCTAGAATACTGGCGCGCCCGTCAGCCAATTGGAAACCAATCTCCATAGGCCTTCTCTAGCGGCTTAGTACAAGTGGTCGTATCGGGAATGCACCGGCGATCAGCCTCACCTTGCTCCCCAGCTTCACGGCGCCGGCGCATTCCCGATACAACCGAAAGGACTTGGACTTGTGGGTACTGATCGCGCCAAAATATTCAGCAACGCTCGGGCAATCCGGATGCGGAGTGTTTGCGATGGAGTTTGGATTATGCCGCTCGGCCCGCGCGGCCGGCGCGGGAGTTCGGCCTCTCGCGCAAGACCATCCGGAAGATGCTGGCGTTTACGGCGCCGCCGGGGTATCAGCGAAGGAACCTGTGCTGTTGAAAGCATTTGTCTGGGAGGTGGTGATCGCGCGCGGCAGCGAGGTGATTGCGCGGCATCGGCGCAGCTATGGGCGCGAGGAGATGATCTTCGATCCGCTGCACTACCTGGCGCTGCTGGAGCAGAAGACGAATGCGTCGGACCAGGCGGCGCCGCTCGAGGGCTGGGAGTTGCCCGCGGAGTTCGTGGAGTTGCGGCGGCAGATGGAGGCGCGGCTGGGCAAGCGCGGGCGGCGGGAGTATATGCAGGTGCTGCGGTTACTGGAGACTTTCCCGCTGGGCGAAGTGAGTGCGGCGATCCGGCAAGCTCAGTTGCTCCAGGCGATCAGCTTCGATGCGGTGAAGCACCTGCTGCTGGGCGCCATCGAGCAGCGGCCGCCGAAGCTGGATCTGGAGAACTCTACCCCTACCTGCCGGTGGCGCAAGTGGCGCTGACGCGGGCGGCTGATTCCCAGGCACTGATGCCGGCAGGAGGGCGGTGATGAATACACCCCAGGTCTTGCTGGAGCACTACCTGAAGCAGTTGAAACTGCCCACCATGTTGCGCGAGTACGCCAAACTGGCCGAGCAGAGCGCCAAGGAGGGAGTGGATTTCCAGCGATTTCCGCTGTGGCTGGTGGAAGCCGAGATGTTGGAACGGGAACGCAAGGCGACGGAGCGGCGGATCAAGGCGGCCAAGTTTGCGGTGGTGAAGAGCCTGGAGACGTTTGATTATCTGGCAATCCCGTCGCTGAACAAAAAGCTGGTACTGGAACTGGCGCGGTGTGAGTGGATTGGACGACGGGAGAACGTGCTGTGTCTGGGCAATTCCGGGACCGGGAAGACGCACATCGCACTGGCGCTCGGCCTGGCAGCGTGCCAGCGGGGATTGCGGGTACGGTTTACGACCACGGCGGCGCTGGTGCACGAACTGATGGAAGCGCGCGATGAGAAACGGCTGCTGCGCTTCCAGAAGCACCTACAGCGGCAAGAACTCCTGATCGTGGATGAACTGGAATTCGTGCCGCTGTCGAAGACCGGGGCGGAGATACTGTTTGAGATCTTCAGCCAGCGCTACGAGCGGGGATCGACGCTGGTGACCAGCAATTTGCGCCGCGAAGATCTCAAACCTGCCGGCCGTAGATCGGAATGGCCGCGCCGGTCACCTGCGCGCCGGCATCCGATGCTAGGTGTACCAGCAGCGCGGCCACCTGTGCCGGCTGCACCCATTGCAATGGATCGGCTTTCGGGTTGGCGGCCCGGTTCGCCGGCGTATCCATCGTGCCCGGCAGCACCGTATTCGCCGAGACGTTGCGGTCCTTGTTCTCCAGCGCGATGGTGCGGATTAACGCCACCAGCGCCGCTTTTGAAGCGCTGTATGCCCCCACCATGGCGCCGGGCTCCACGGCCTGCCGGCTCGCGACAGCCAGGATTCGCCCGCCGCCCTGCTGCCGCATGTGCGGCAGCACGGCCCGCGCCATGAAGAACGCCGAACGGTAGTTCAGATCCAACATCTTGTCGAGCGTCGCATCGTCCGTTTCGGCGACGCTCTTTCCGCCGGCGAAGCCGCCCATCACATGTACCAGGACGTCGATGCGTCCGAACCCGGCCATGATGTCGCCGGCCATCTTGCGGGCCGCCTCGCCGCCCGAAAGCTCCGCTGGTAGGGCGGCGAACCCCGGGTGCGGGAAGTCGCTCGCCTGAATCGATCGCGACACTCCCACCACCTTCGCCCCGGCCGCCAGAAACGCCTCGGTAACGAAGCGTCCGAGCCCGCCGTTGGCGCCGGTAATGAGTGCGACTTTGCCTGCCAGTGCGTTCATGATACTCCTCCTCGAACGATCTTACTCGCCCGACGACCACGTCGGCGGAACAGCGGGCCGAGTTGTGGAACCGGTAGTACAACGGCTGGGCGCACCCAGCGGAGAGCATCCGGGCGCAGCATGCCGTTAGGACAACATTAAATATGAGGTGCAGTATGAAGCGTAGATCAACGTCGGTTCGTTGGCCTATGTAGCAGGAGGGCGCCTACCCAGCTCGGGTGGGTTCAGAAGGAAGCCGCCGGTCTGGCGCGCCGGGCCAGCATCACTCCCAGGCCGGCCAAGGCCAAGGCCAATCCGGCCAGCGCAGGAAAACTCAGGGTGGGAGTGGTTACCGTCGTGGGAAAATCCCGAAGCCGGGCGATGGCGAACCCGTTCGAGGCCGGCGCGCTGATATCGACGGCCGTGATCGGCTGGCTGGGGTCCGACGCCGCCGCCAGCAGCGCGCTCGAATAACCGGAAAATGAAAGGGTTACGGTTCCCAAAATAACAGCTCCGTTCCTGAAAGCGGCCGTTATCGTGACGGGGGTGACATTATTAGGCTCAATCTCAAACCCGAGGATTTGAGCGGGGGTGTCCAAGGTCAATGTCAAACTGGTGCCAGACGTCACAAGGACCCTTGGCGTGCTGCCTTCCGTGTTGGGCGGCGACCCCCAGGTCAGCCAGGTTGCGGGCACCGTTCCCGCGGTCATCGTCTGCGAGAACGTGATCGTCTGACCGCCCGCCGCCAGCGAACTCACCGACGTACCGTCCGTGACTGTGATGGGGAACAGCGTTGTGCCGCTCGTGTAAGCCGCCGTAGGTTGCGCGATCGGGGTGAACTGCGCGAATCCGGGTACCGAGGTCAGGAAAGCGATCGGCAAGAGAATCCACAGCGATCGAATCAACGTCACCTTTCTTGTCTCCTTTGAGCCTCAGATGGAGGCCTCGGCGGGCCGCTGCGGTGCCCGGATTATCCCAACCGATGATCCGGTTATGCTTCTGGGCTACCATAGCATGGCTACTGTCACGATACAAGACCGAAACGCCCGAGTGTCCACTTTCGCCGGGCACTCGCCAATGGCCGCCGGGGGTGGTTTCGGCTGCAATCACGCGGTTTTCGCCAAGGAGTCCGTTGCCAGCAACGTGCTTTGGTAGTCTTTGGGCATCGCGACATACAAGGCCGCAGCATCGGCCGCCTCGCGACGGATGCGTACTATGTGCTCGTGACTGCCACCCACGTCCCGGACGATATCGATGGGGATACTGCCCAGGCGGTCGTGCGTCTGAAGCAGTCGGACGGTCGGGTCGTGCCGCAGGCCGGCGCGGGCTTCAGTTTCACAACGAGAAACGCCGTGCCAAACGACGTCTGGCCAGGAGCACCTTGGCTGGAGCGGGCATCGCAAGTATTCCACCTTCAGGAGATCTGCTTCGGCCCGTGGAATTCGCGTCAGATTTCAGCGCCGATGGTGGAGGAGGGATACCGATGCATGGAGATCCGGCAGGGTGTCGGCTCTTTGTCGGAGCTATCATGGCGATGAACTGCGCGATGGTGCGTCGAATCGGAGCAGTCCTCCCCGTTGCTCTTTCAATATCCGCCGTTATCCGGTCTTCGTTAACCATTCCCAGTATTGTTCTGGTGTCGGACTGCTGACATAATCGCCTCAGAGTTTGGACAGAGTGTAGCGTCATTTTGTGGTGCTCCTGGCTATTGCGTAGCGTTGCTGTCGTCTCCTTGCAAACGTGGGCGGCTCATTGGTGAAAAAGCCGCCCACATCTCAGAGTTCCGTACAGTTGTGACAACGATTCCAGACAGCTACCGCCGATGTCTAACCGGCCATCGCATCCGCTTCAACACTGCGTTCAGCGCTTCGAGATCAGACTCTTCAGCGTGAAACTTTCCACCAGCCCAACCACGGAAATGCGTGAATTCCTCATGCCCCGGCTCGAAGATGACCTCCAGAAATTCATGGTAGCCCGGTACGCCGCCCACGTCTTCTGGCGGGCAGCGCCGTTTACCGGCAAGGCAGACCGGCTTCTGAATTGCGTCGTAGAGGCAGCACTGGGGCATCGTGCTCGGCACCTGGATGCGCCGCCATATGGGTGGCTCGATCCCAAGGAGCGTCATTTTTAGTTGGTAGAGGGTGGGCTTGGCCTTTGCGGCGGGCATAACCATATTGTGGTCGAGAATGGGCGACCGTGATGCTTGAATGTTCTGGTACTATCAGTTGCTCTTTCCCATATCCATCGTTATTCGTCCATCCCTAACAAGTGCCGATATTGTTCTGGCGGCGACCTGCTGAGAGAATTCAAATGAGCACCGACCTCGCTGGCGAAATTGGTTAGAAGCGCCGGTTACGACTGATAGGCGGAAGACGGAGTGCCTAAATGGAATACCGCACATTGCTGTTGTCCTGTGAATGTGGTGGGGTGCCGAAACAAATAGCAGCGGTCGGCCTCTCGCCAACGCATGACCTCGTGATTCACTGGCGATGCCCACGATGTCACAAGAACGTGTGTATAGTAAAGCCCCTCTCGGATTGTTGGCGAGAGTGCTTCACTGAGGCAACAGCAAATGCACCGAAGGCGAACGCCAATCTGATAGTGGATACGCCGGACGACCGGAGGTTCCTGCACAGCATCGGAGTCAGGTATTCGGATGAGTAAAACCAAACGACGGTTTTGCAAAGTTCAGCGTGTGCGTATGTCCTCAGGCGCAGTTGGCAAGAACAACGGCTGCTGAGCCGTACCGTCCGTGTCGGCGGTATCCACAAGCTATAGCGAGATCCCCAGGTTCCGCCGTTGCAGTCTTTGGAAGACGGCTCCCATCGGCGTAAACCGTATTCATGGCCGGTTCCCCACGACGGATCGCTCCGTTGGCCGTTGGATTCATCGCCGCCGTTTGGGTTTCCATACCGCAGTCGGACAACCACGCTCCTCGTCCAATCATCCCATCATCCCTGTCGTGGCCACGGTGAAAAGCATTTCTGGCAACGTGATCTCGGTCAAATTCGAGCCAGGATCCGTGGCGAATCTGAGCCGTCAGCGCCCGCTACGCCGGAACCGAAATAGCCGAAACGAAGACTCAGTGCGGTCGGAAGCGGCAAAAGCAGCGAGCCGCAAAGAAAACCTCACCGAAGAAGATTGGCGCAAGGAAAGCAACAGCTAAAGCTCCACGCAAAGGCAGCGAAGAAACGTGCACCGGTCAAGAAAGCGGCGGTAACAAATGTGGCTGCGAAGAAACCGGCCCCGGCTTCCACACAGGCCGGAACGGAAACCGCCGCTGAATAGCAAACCGTCGCACACCTGCAACCAGGGCGGAAATGTCCTCACGACCTTTGAGGTGGCGTGCACGAAGAGACTTTGGAAAGACGCCTGTGGGCGGTGCGGTCGCCGCGGGCATTGCCAGCGTTGTTAACCCCGAGATTGCCTTAGCACAAGCGGGCGGCGCGTCTGAGCCTAAGAAGAATCCGTTATTGAGTCCCGCATAATATAGCGTTATTCCGACCACAATGAAGCCTGCTTCCAGAAGGCGGCGATCCGGCGCGGCCGGCGGCGCATGCGCTTCAGCGTTCTTCTGGCTCCCTCACTCAATTGCCAGTAGTCCTTGGGGCAGACGTTGGGCAACTCGTGCTGTTTCCAGTGGCCCCAAATGTACTCCACCGGGTTTAGTTCGGGTGCCTGGTATTACTTTCACCCGCCCACGCAGGCATTTCCGCTTTGCGAGCCGCCAACGCCCGTCCCATCCCATCCGCACAGCCCTTCCACGTACGCCGCCGACCCGTCCCTCAGCCAGCCATCCAGTTGGGCCGGTTCCTTGAGTTGCTGGCCCCGCATTCGCGGTACCACCACAAACCGGCATTTCAGTTCCGGCAGGCCGGTCATGTCGCCCCATAGTTTCTCAAATTGCGCTACAGGGAAGACGTCTTCCTGACCCTTGCCCCACCGTTTTTTGACATCCTTCAAGGTGATGTAAGTAGGCATGCGGGCAGCCAGGCGCCTCACTGACTCATTCAACTTTTCCGTGCCCGCCAGGTCGCCACGACTAAGTCCAAACGCCGTCAAGAGTTGGTCGATATCGATCCAGTAAGTGGCGCTGTTGTAGTAAGAAAGGCGCGATTCGATCTCGTCGTTGGGCAGTGCCAGGCCCTCCACCAGCCGTACGCGGTCGTCCACGCGCGCCAGACCGCCGCCGCGGTCCTCGATGTGCCGCGCAATCACCTCCGTGGTCAGCGCGGCGCCTTCCTCGATATGGTATCCCAAGAGCGCCGCGTCCAGGTCCACGCCCGCCGTGTCGATGTTGTGGACCATCAGGTGCTTCAGCCCCGGCCGCTCCTCCAGCAGGCGGCGCAGCGTGCCGTTGCGCAGCAGGTTGGGCACTTCGTACCAGTGGCCCACTGGATGCAAACACTGCACCGGGAGGTTGTCGGTGTAGTTGCCGCCTTCACCCATCTGCCGGGCCCACGCGATCAGCGTGGCATGCAGGCTTTCGCGGACCTTCTGGGCCTGCTCGTCGAGCAACTGCTGCGGCATTTCCTCCCACGCGAACCGCAGGTCGCGCTCCATCGGCACCAGGCGCAAGCCGATGCTTCGGCCCGGGGAAAGCAGCAGCGGGCCGGGGTAGCCGTAATGCTCCGCCGCCCGTATATGCGCCTCGATGGCCGCATGCGTCAGGTAACTGGTGGTGATGACGTGCGGCGGCATCGCTCCGCTGGCGCGGCCCGCGCGCAGGCTCTTGGCAAGATGCACTTCGATGAAGCTGCGGTGCCTGCCGCCCAGCTTGGAGAACGGGTTGAGCGCTTTCACCACGCCCGCTCCCTTGGTCCAGCGGCTTCCCACGCCGCCCGCCAGCGAGATCACCGCCACGGCGCCGGCCGCCAGCGCGTCCATGCCCGTCTCGCGGTAGTGGCTGGCTAATCCGTGAGTGGCATCCAACAGGTCGTCCGGGCCGGCGTCTTCAATCCGGCTGCTCACCGGAAGGCGGTTCTGCGCCAAGCCGATGCGGCCGCCGCGCAGGTCGGCTTGAATCTGCTCATGCTGCACGCGGTCGAACCCGTGTGCTTCCAGAAGCCCTTCGAGGCTCTGCGACCGGTCGGTTTCCTTCTCCTGGCCGCGCGGCAGCAGGTGGTCGAACAGGTGCTCCACCATGCCGGAGAATTCCGCCACAGAGCGGCACGCCGCCGTGAAGCGGTCCAGTTCCGCGCGGCGCACGGGCGAAAGCAGGCGCGATTCCGTGCGCAGCAGCGGAGGCACGGCCAGCGTGTAGTAATCGGCGGGCATCAGCGCACTGTCGCCGCGAAAAAGCGCCGCCTCGGTTCCGCGCTCGTTGATCGAGAAATTGTAAACCACCGGCTCCATGGCGAAGGGGATGGCGTGCTCCACCTCGCGCTTGGTCTCGCTCATGATGGCCCCCAGCCGCTCCTGCGCTAAGGGCTTGCTCCGCGGGCTGAACAGGAACCCCATGCCCCCACCCGACATTCCGCCGAGCATCCAAAAGCCCCAGAAGTCTTCGCCCATTTCCGCGCGCACGCGGCGAATCAGCGTGTCCGTGTACAGGTTTCCCGCCCACGGAATAATGGTCTGGATGGGGCCATCGAAATTCCGCTGCGTGCAGGCGCCGATGGTCCGGACGTCGCCGTTCTGCAAGTGCCCCATCACCTCGTCGAGAATACGGATGGCTTCCTTCCGGCCGCGCCACTCGGTCTCCGAGCGGAGCAGGTACTTCTCCGTCACCATCTCCAGGATGGGACCCACGTCCTGCGCCATCCCTCCGTGCACCAGCACCAGGCTCTGCTGGAGCTTCTCGCGCGTTCCCTGCGGCACCTCCGCCAGGCTGAAGATCCTGTGATCCGGCAGAAGCCGCCCGCGGCTGATGCCGAATTCGGGATCTCCCTGCTGCGCGCACACCCCGTGGATGAGCTTGATTCCCGGCCAAACGCCGCCCGAATCCTGCCACCCGCCGCCCGAGCCCGCCAGCCACTCGCCCAGAATCGCGCGCGCCGCCACCAGCCGCCGGTCGTGCTCTTCCATGCCGCCGGTGAGCGCGTGAATCTGGCTGGTGGCGCGCATGCACACGGCAATTAGACACGCCAGCAGGCTGGTGGAGACGGCCAGGCGCGATCCTTTGGGGATGTCGTTCACCTTGCTCACGATTTCGACGCCGTGGCCCGGCCTGCCGGTCAGTCGCGCCAGCACGTCGGCCAGTGGCTGCGCGGCGCCCTCCATCCCCGGCGGCACGATGCCGGAGGCGATCACCGCGGCCTTCAACAGTCCCAGGTAGTCGCGCGCGAAATCGAAGACCTCGGCGATGATTCCGATTTCGGCGCTGGCCTTGAGGTCCACGCTCACCAGTCGCAGCACCGGCTGGTCAATCACCCTGAAGTACGCTTCCACCGGTGGTTTGGGCTCGCCCGACCCGCCCGCGCCGCGCACGCTCAGGTCAATCGAGATGTTGAGCACCCGCGCTCCTTCCGGGAAATCCATCCCCAGGAAGAAGATGTCGCTCCATCCGCTGTGGGTGAGATCCATGCGCACCGGCGTGGCCTCTCGCAGAATCGGAAACAGCGGCTGCGCGGTCTCGCAGGTGACAAGCTCGGGGCGAACGCGCAGCGGGTAGTCCGCCGGATGGCCGGTGCGGAACATCCACTGATTGCCGCGCACCGAGCGCACGCTGCGGCGCACCTGGTCGGCCAGCGTCTGGAACCCCAGCGCCCGGTAGCCGGCGGCCAGCGCGCTGGAGATGGCGGCGCTGGGACCGTGGGCCCTCTGCGCCGCCAGGAAAATGTCGATGGCCTCCTCGAAGCGCCGCTTCAAAAGGTTGGCGTAACCCGCGAAGGGGATCGGCGCACGCATCCCCGCCTCCGGCCGCAGGGGGATGTGAAAGCGGTGGATGGCATACAGGAAAAACAGTGCTCGCACGCGCTCATACAGGTTGTCGCTCGAGCGGCGAAAGCCGTCCAGCGCCGCGCATTCCTCCAGTAGCTCTTCCAGAGTTGCGCCGTGGCAGAGCGCATCCAGCGAACAATTGCGCGATTCCAGGTCGCTCGCCGTGATTACCCCGGTCAGCTTGCTCACTGCTCGCTCCCGCCGGACAGATTGGCCATCTCCCGGTCCGCCAACAGCTCGAGCAGGGTCGAGAGCACCTGGCTGCGGTCCTGGCCGTTCAGCGCCAGGGCCACTTGCGCGGTCAGCAATCCATAGCGTGCGCCGATGTCGTACCGCCGGCCGGTTTCTTCCACCGCCAGGTACTGCTCGTGCCTGGCCAGCTCGGCCAGCGCCGCGGAAAGCGTCGCCGCACCGCGCCCCAGAAACTCCATCACCACCGGCGTGAGCACGTGGATGCCGAAAAAGCACAGGTAGAAACCGGCCCGGATTCCCGGCGCCGTCAAGCGCTGCTCGGCTTCGGTGGGCGTGGGCTTTTCGATCACCGTGTCCACCCGGTAAAGCCCCCGCCTCCCCGGCACGCGCCGCCCGCCCACGGCGCCGAACCACGGCAGCAGGCTCTCCCGCGTCGGCTGGACCCCGGAGACCGAGCATTCCTCGGTCTCCGCCAGTTCCACCACCCGTTGTGCGCAGGGCTTCGACGTGCCGCTTACGTAGAGATGATCTCCCACCAGGTGCAGGAAGGCGTCGTCGCCCGTGAATTCGCGCGCGCAATAGATGGCGTTCCCATATCCCAGCGGCTGCGCCTGCGGGACGAACCGCACACATCCGCCGCGTTTGCCCGCCGCCTGTGCGTAGCGCGTCTCATCGCCCGGCCAAACCACCACGCAGATCTCCTCCACCTTGGCCGCCAGGGCCTGCTCGATCAGAATCCCAAGGACCGATTTCTCCTGCCCGTCCCGGTCGATGAGAGTTTGCAGCGGAAGCGCCCGCTGATTCTCACCGGCAGCCGTGATCACCGCTTTCTGGATTCTCAAGTTTGGTGCTCCTCACAGGAGTGTAACCGACTGCATGTGCCTGAGAGCGGCCATGCCCGCCCTCCCGAAAATGCTATCCTCATTCCACGGATGCTCGGTAAGACCTTCACTCATTACCGCATCGTCGAGAAGCTGGGCGGCGGAGGCATGGGCGTGGTGTATCGCGCGGAAGACATCCGGTTGGGCCGTCATGTGGCGGTGAAGATCCTCCCCGAGCAATTCGCGGCGGACCATGTCGCGCTGGAGCGGTTTCAGCGCGAGGCCCGTGCCGCTTCGGCGCTCAATCATCCGCATATTTGCACAATTTACGACATCGGCGAATCTGAGGGCCGGCCCTTCCTGGTGATGGAACTGTTGGAAGGCCAGCCACTCGGAGACCGTCTTGGCGGCAGACCCATCGCCCTGGAAGAGTCACTGGAGGTGGCAATCCAGATCGCCGACGCGCTCGCAGCGGCTCACGCCAAGGGCATCGTGCATCGCGACATCAAGCCTGGCAACATCTTTATCGGACCCTCGGGCGCAGGACGGGCCGGGCACATCAAGATCCTGGATTTCGGGCTTGCCAAGATCTCCGGTCCGCCAGAGGCAGCGGTTGACTCCATTGCGCCAACGCTAGCCATGACCGAAGAACTGATCACCAGCCCCGGAACGGCCGTAGGCACCATCGCTTATATGTCGCCCGAGCAGGCTCTCGGCCACGATCTCGACGCGCGCACCGACCT